>JAEEGG010000302.1_pt1 | contig 225024 bp, 220 predicted proteins | sample 9134161 | NCBI WGS metagenome assembly JAEEGG01 (sample SAMN16246543, study PRJNA631951) | gut metagenome | biome: gut microbiome; feature: rumen; material: CR-attached | host: Bos | place: Iran: Karaj | collected 2018-10 | reverse complement strand
TTGTATTTTTTAATGAACAAAGACCAGCATATTCTTTGAATTATTTAACACCTAAAGAATTCCGAGAAAAATATAGTGCCTGAATAAAAAAACAAAAATCAGTGTCCAAAATATATTGACTAGTACAGTGAATGCAATTATTAATCAGATAGATTGCTAAGTGCCCAATAACCCCGTAAATGATAGATTTCAGGCTAAATTCATACCTACAATGTCAAAGAAAAACCGACAGGATTTCCGACAATATCCCGAACAAAATCGACAAATGCCTACACGATATTACAAGAACCTGCAAGAAAGCATACAAACCTCTTACAGAATCCCCTAAGGATATGACAAACTATAATGGTCCGGGAGGCACCAGATCCGGGCTCTGAAACTAAATACGACCGGCAAAACGGGAGCATCTCCGGGAGGAATAATCACAGACTATTTAAGCCTCGGCATCTTTGATGCAAGAAGCGCCTTTGCGCCTCTTGGAACACTGTTACAGCGCCTGCGAGCGGGCAGTCAAGGCTGCCGGAGGCAAGGCAAAGCCGGGCCTTGACGGCCTGGCGAAGCAGGTGCTATTTCATTTGGAAAATACTTATGCGAATTCTTTTGCGAATCTTTCGGGGTCGATCTGATATAGTTCTTCGCCCAAAGCATCGCTCAGTTCTATGAGCATTCGTTCGTAAGTGCACTGGAGGGGTGAGACTTTGTTTTCGTCGCCGGTGTTCATGCGGTTTGCGCAGCCGCAGGAATTGGTGCAGCGCTTAACGAGATCACAGTCGACACAGGTCTCCGGGGTGGAAGATTTCTTGGCGAGCTCGATGACTTTTGCATCGTCGATGCCGTCGAAGACGTTTCCTAAGAGATAGTCTTTGTCACCGATGAAAGAGGTGCAGGGGTAAAGGTCTCCGTCGGGTGTTACGGGGAGCTGTCTGACGCCTAAGTGGCAGCGCTCTGCGGAGTTTTTGCCGTTGATGCAGTCACGGATCTTCGAGCCGAATGCTGACATGTAGAAGCGCTCTTTTTTGATGAACAGTTCTTTGAGATAAGAGGAGGTCATTTCGAGCTGTTCGCGTAAAAGATCGAGATCCGAATCGGTCCAGTTGACGCGGTTTCCGTAGGCGATGACGAAGGAGACTTTCGAGAAGCCCAAGTCGTGAAGGTATCTGACGGATTCGGCGTAGTAGGGGACCGCCTGGGGTGCGATGGTCGCGAGGGCGGTGGCGTCGGGCATGTAGCTAAGAAGGAGCTTAGCCTTCTTTTCGACGACGGAAGAAGTCGTTTGGCCCCCGACGAAAAATCTGCAGACGTCCTGGGCTTTGCCGTCGAAGGAAAGGCCGATGCCCATTTTCGCTTTAACGGCGCGTTCGAGGAAGATCTCATCCAAAAGGGTGCCGTTGGTCGTCATCTTGCAGTCGAACCTGATTCCGGTCTGTTCAGACTTTGCCTCACAGTAGCTGAGAGCTTTGTAGATCAGGTCTTTCTTGAGCAGGGGTTCGCCGCCAAAGAAACAAAGACCGGCGCGCTGGCCTTTCGAGAAAGCAAGATCGCACGCCTTGTAAAGGACCTCTTCGGTCATGTCTTTGGGACATTTCTCACGGGTGCAGTAACTGCAGTCCATGTTGCAGTTTTCTGTCAGATGCAGAGTAAGATTCATAAGGCTTCACCTGTATCAACCTTCGTCGATTGAAACGCCTCCTTCAAGATCGAGAGGAAGAGATTCTTCTGTCGGATCGGTATAATCGGGATCTACGGCGACGTCGCCTTCAAGAGCAACCTCACCCTCGATGTCTACTTCGCCTGAAAGAACGAGATCTTCGTTATCGGCGTCTATCTTGCAATAGTCGGTCTCATCGGGACGGACATCTGCCGCGCCTGCCAGATCCACTTCGGTTTCCTTCGTGCCGCCTTTGAATGTGAAAGGCATATCTGTGCAGCTGGTTACAGTTACAGCCATCAACGTTGTCATGATGCCGATAGTGTAGAGCGGTTTCTTGTAATCTTTAGCGGGTGTGATCTTCATTGCCACGTCCTCCTCTCTTTGGTCTTTTACTCTATATACAGATGATATCAGGAAAATGTTGCATATGTATTAAATTCCGCGAATGTTGAGGAATTCGAGGAGGATCAACATGGCGATGCTGACACAGTTGCCAAGGATGCTCATGACATATTTGTGCTTGGGTGAAGCGTCTTCGTGCTTGGAAATAAGGCCTATTACAGATGAGACGAGCGTTGCCGCGAACACGATGAGGCCCGCTGCTTCGACGCCGAAGATGAAATATCCCTGCGTGCGCGTTAGGCCGTACTGGTCGGTGTAAGGACCGATCATCATGAGGGGCGGAACGATGCAGAAGCACCTGAAGAGCTGTGACAGCGTGACGAGTAGAGCGCCGCGGTATGTCTCGATCTTTTTGGTCAGGATGCCGATCATCTTGTAGAGGATCATGAAGAAACCGACGACGGCCATGATAACGAATATCACGAGCAGCACGATCGAAGGAAGGAGCGTATTGTCCTTTGCAAAGCTCTGCTGGCCGAGGGTCAGGATGGACGTGCCGTCGCTTGTCTTATAGATAAACCCTAGGTAGGACTGTTCGCCCTGGGTAATGACGAACATGTCGTCTGATATCTGTTCGACGGTTGCCATGCCTGCGGCGTCGTATTTGTTGTCGCCTTTGTAGCTCAAGGGCAGCATGCTGAAGATGCCCCAGATCTTATAGATGCCGCGGCGGATGGATCTTGTGCCCGCGTACATGCCGGAAAGAGCGCCGGGTGAGGTGACGGATGAAGCATATTTTGTGACGTCAATCGATGCTGATGCTCCGAAAAGGATCTCCTGTACGGCATCCCTTCCTCCCGTGGTCATGAAGACCATACCGATGCCTGTCTCAGTGTCGAAAACCAGGTTCGAAGAGCAAGCATTCGTTCCGCCTGAATGCCCCAGAAGATAAGCATTCTCGCACTCTTCGCCCCAAAGTCCGTGGAAGCAGACGGCGATGTCCGTATTTCCGAGATATGAAGTCGGTGAGAGCATCAGATCGCGCGTTTCCTTTTTGGAGAACAGGGGGCAGTCGTCGCGCACAAAGCTTTGTGCGAACTTTGCCATGTCTGAGATCGTTCCGGTCACGGCGCCCGCGGGATAGAGATTGATGTAGATCAGCTGGCTGCCGTTGTTGTTCCAGGTGGCGCCGTCGATGTTGCTGTATGAGACGAGCTCTTTCCGCTTTTCCTGCACCCATGCGTTATCGCTGTGATCGGGAAGGATCGCGGTGTGTTCCATTTCGAGAGGCTCGAAAATATTCTTGTGCACGTAATCCGCATAAGACATGCCTGATATGCGCTCGACGATGTAGCCTGCAAGCGCGGCGCCCCAGTTCGAGTAGGAACAGACCTCGCCCGGACGGTACATCTGCGGCGGTTCGGTGTCGCGAAGGGCATCGCCCAAAGGAACGACTTTGTCTGAAGAATCGACCTGCATCGCCCAGGTGCCTTCGCCCCAGCCCGCATCGTGATTCATGAGGTTCATCATGGTTATCGGATCGTCGTATTTAAGATTCTGGAAAAAGCCGTCGGGCAGGTAAGTGCGGACGTCTGCATTAAGATCGATCAGGCCCTGTTCGTAGAGCTGCATTACGCTGACCCAAACGGTGAGCTTGGAGACGCTGCCCCATTCATAGACGGTGTCGGTATCTACTGCTATGTTGTTCTCTCGGTCGGCAAACCCGAACCCGCCCTCGTAGATGATCTCATCCTTATCGAAGACCGCGGTCGAGAAAGCGACGTATTCGCCCGGGTTATCGGAAGCCCACTTCTCAATCGCACTTCCGACCTCACCGTAAGAAAGTCCCGACGGAGTATATTCATCTTCTGCTGCGAAGACCGTCACGCCGTTTAAAAGCACGGCTGCGGTGCAGAGAAAAGCAGCAAAATCTTTAAAAGATTTCTTCATAAACAAATTACCTCTTCGGTGATCGTCATCACCTCCATAATATTAACATTCACTTCACTCAAAAGTCATAAAAAGACCTTATAATCTAAATTGTAGTCGGGGGAACTATTGCGGACTTTGTCAGGGGATAACGAAGACCATGAAAAAGATTGCAGTTTTTACATCTCATGTTTACGAGCCCATGTGCGGACTGACGCAGAAGGGCATTAATGCTGCTGCTCTGGAATTTGGCGTCAAGGTCATCTATTTCGCGAGCTTCAGCGATTCATATACCGGCAGGAGCTACGATAAATATTCCAAGTACGACATGGGTGACTGCGTCTCATTTGACATCCCCGATCTGAACGATTTTGACGGTGTCATCAGGATAAGCACGTATTTAAGCCCGACGGTCAAGGAGCACCTGGGGCAGATCCTTTCCAAGACGGATTTACCGATAATCAACATCGGTCTTCTCGATCCTGATTACAGAAACATCGTGTGCGACGACAAGTTATCATTTAAAGAGATCGTCGATCACGTTATCGAAGAGCACAACTGCAGGGATATCTACCATATCGCAGGTATCCCGGAAAAAGATTTCGCGAAGAAAAGACATGAAGCATATAAAGAATCGCTCATAGAGCATGGCATCGGATACGATGAATCGAAGGCCTACGTAGGTAATCTCTGGCGTGACTGCGGCGAGGGCGCGCTCGATTACATTCTTGATGACTGTAAGAAAAAAGGCAGGAAGCTTCCGGATGCAGTTATTTGCGCTAATGATTACAGCGCGGTCGGTTTTGTAATCGCGTGCAGGAACAGGGGCATCAGAGTTCCAGAGGATCTCATTGTAACAGGATTTGACGGTGTTGATGACGCGGTCAACGGCTTCCCCACGATCACGACTTCCAGGCAGCCATTCTACAGCTCCGGATATGAGGCGGTTAAGGCGCTTACGGAACTGTTCGATGGAAAGGAGCTCCCGCAGAATATCCTGATCCCCGCCGATTTCCTGAAGAACCAGTCTTGCGGATGCAAGCCTCTGTCGGCCGAAAACATCCTGGATATAAGAGACGTTTATCTTAAGCGCTTAAGGAACACGACTGACATCGCGCAGTCCACGACAAACCTGATGCTCAGCGTCGCGGAAGCCGAGTCACTGACTGAGTTCTTTGACGCGGTCAAGAGAAATGCGAAATGGAACTCCGGCTTCAAGGACATGCTCCTCTGCCTCGCGCCCGGCTGGGACCAGCAGAGGATCGTCGGCGAAAACTATTCGACCACTGACGAAGACATGACCATCGTCACCGGTTACCTCGGCGACGAGGACGTGCCCGTCCAGACTTTCCGGAAAAAGAACATCCTTCCGCCAAAACTCCTCGAAGATCCGAACCCGTACTACATCTTCACGATCCACCATCTGCAGTACTACATGGGCTATCTCATCGTCTCGTCCGACATCGATCTGCACGAGCAGGAGATGCAGCAGTCCTGGCTCGTTGACCTCGGCATGATCTTCGAGAACCGCCGCATCCAGCGCGATCTCCAGTCCTCGGTCAACAGGCTCGAATTCCTCTACAGCAGGGACATGCTTACGGGCCTTTATAACAGGCACGGCATCGAGAGGTTCTTCGGAGAACTTTTCCATGAATGCTGCGAAAACCACACCGGTCTTGCCGTAATGGTCGTCGACATGGACGGCCTCAAACAGATAAACGATAACTTCGGCCACTACGAAGGCGACTACGCAATCAAGGCGATTGCCTCCGCGCTCACCGCCGCATCCGGCACGGACGAGATCTGCATCCGCGTTGGCGGTGACGAGTTCGTCATCCTCGCGAAGAACTACGATCCGATGCGTGCCAACGACTACATCAGGAACGTCCGCGACTACATCTCCGCCAAGGTCAGGAGCGAGAACAAACGCTACGAAGTTAACGTCAGCGTCGGCATCCATATCGCCAACCCGTCAATTGAGCCCAAGGAAGAGCTCTACGACGAGTACCAGTTATTCTCCAAATATCTCAAGATCGCCGACAAAGCGATGTATGACGAGAAGAAGAAGCATAAGAAAGAGAAGTAATGGGGCGGCTTATTTCTTTGCCTTTTTCACCTGCATACAAGATAAGAGAAATGATGTTTTTGCAGGCAGGTTTTTCAGATGACTTTCCTCACGCCCTTTTCATCCGCGTCGAAATGTTTGCCGATCTGCCTGGCGATCTTGGCGAATGAAGCGTCGGGGGATTCCTTGTAGCGGGAGGTCACGTGGGCGTAGCCCCAGAGGTATTCGGGCGGGGTCATGATGGCGACGGGCCAGCCGTATTCTTCGCCTTTTTTGTTGAGGCGCGGGCGGAAGTCCCTGGCGATGAGGTAGGTCTGCATCTGGAGCCTTGTGAGGACGCCTTCGAAGTTTTTCTCGCCGCCTTTGCCGAAGCCGGCTTTCTCTTTCATCTCGAAAGTAAAGAGCTCGGGGGAGCATCCGACGCTCTCGAGGGTTTGCGGATCCACATTCCACATGTCGACTCCCTGCGGAACGAAAAGGTCCATCAGGAGCTTTTCGCGGCGGCCGGCTTTGCCGTCGTCATAGAGGGCGTCGAAGTCGTAGCCGTTGCGGCGGTAGTTCGCGAAGTAAGGAAACCACTTTTTTGAGATGAAGCCTGTGCGGCCGCCGAAGAATTTGCCGTAAGCGACTTTGCCTGTGCGCGAAAGGACGATGCGCCATTCCCATGGGTCGGTTTTCTCGTTTCCTGTCCACCAGAAGGACGGGTCGGTCATGTTCTCAACGGAAAAGCCGTTGATGTCATTGGAAAAGAGCGGCAGGAAGCCGACATCTTCGATAATCTCGAGGAGCCTGCCGCTGCTGAGGACACAGTTTTTGTCCCTGCGGCTGATGCCGTTCATATACCATACGCCGTTGATTACTTCCATGAGGACTCCTTGGGGATGCTTTCGATGATTATTTCAGCAGTTTGAACTTGTTTTCCGTCGGTTTGCCGTGGCCGTAATAAAGGGTGCGCGGGCCGAGAGACATGATCTTCGCGGCGCTGGATTTCAGTGCCGCGAGGTCAGTGTAGAGGTGGCCGGTCGCGGGCGAGATCCAGTTGTCGAGGGCGTCACCGACGATGAGTCTGCCGCCTTCGATGTCGACGCCGACTGAGCCGTTGGTGTGGCCGGGAAGTTCGATTATCTTCGCGTCGATGCCGTATTGCGAAAGGCTGTCGCCCTCCTTGATGAAGAATGTGTTTTCAGGTTTTTCGACGACCGTGTTGCGGAGAACTTTAAGGGACATACCGAGCACAACTTTGCCTACAAGACCGTAGGACTTCATCGGCTGTTTGTCGAAGCTCTCGAAGAGCTCTGAGTCGGCCTCGTGAAATGCCACCGGGACGTTGAAATGCTTTGCAAGCTTCGTGGCATTTTCGGCATGATCAAAATGCACGTGCGTGAGCACGATCAGCTGAAGATCGTATTTGCTGCACTCGGCGAAAACGGTGTCGTAACATTCGCCGCTCGCCGTGTCGACCAGAACGGCTTTGGTGCCGTTTGTCACGAGGTAGCAGTTATCTGTCTTGCCTTTGATCCAATGTACTTCATTCATGGGGAGATTATAGCATTTGAGGGAGGAGATTTGATATTATCAAAAACCAAAATGGCATAAATCCCTTATAAATAGTGGGGTTTTTGTGCAATTGTCTGATAATTTCCCTCGATTTTTGGCAAGCTAAAAATCAGGGCAGTGATATAATAACTACATAGCCACATAGGATTCCTCAACCTATATGGTTACTCCTTTCCAAAGAATGATAAGATTAAAGTGAAAATGGTTCGGACGTGCAGGTGCGAACCATTTTTGCTTTATGGATTTATTTTCCGTATGCGTCCAGAGCTTCTTCGTAATACTTCTTCAGCCTTGTCTTGAGCGACTTTGGCCTGATCACGATGGCCTCCTTGCCGAAACGTCTGAAATAGTCTTCGAGCTGCATTTCGGGCCAGTCAAATTCGTATTTGTCGCCGTCCACGGTTGTGACGGCAGGTCTGTTCTTTACGATCATCTTATACATCTGTTTGCCGCGTTCGGTCATTCTGATCACGGCGTGGATGTCCTGGGCGGCAGAATGGGGGTGCCTTAAGCCGGTCTGGGTCAGCCTTGCCTGGACTTTCTCGTCCCTTTCGAAGGTATCGGAGGTGATGAAAACATTCCTGAGCCTTGAGATCCTGAAGGTGTGGTCCTTGTAATAATCGGAGTTGTGACAGAGCAGATAGCTGAACTGCTCCTCCTTTGAGGTGGCGATCAGGTAGGGCTCGACGGAAATGGTGGATTTGGAGTGCGAATTTGAAGACGAGAACGTCAGGATCCTGTTATTGGCGATCGCCTTGTTGATCGTCTCGTAGGTCTCCTTGAAGATTATCTCCTCTCTTTTATTTCGCGGGATGGAGAGGTAAGACAGGAACATGTCCTTAATGTAGCCCGACAGGGAGTTGTCCTTAAGAAGGTTGTTCTCGATAATCTTGATAATGCTGTAGGACTCGCCGCTGACGGTCAGCGTGATCACGGCGCTCTTGCCGGAGACGGCCTCTTTCTTATTTATATATGTTCTTATTATCTTGTCAGCGAGTACGGAAGCGTCTTCCGATTTCAGCGCTTTTACGGATGTGAGTTCGCTTAGCATGTCGTTTAATAGTTCGTCGTTGTCCCTCCTGTACTGATCGAAATAATTGACGATCAGCTCTTTAAGGAAACCGTTCAGATTTACGGTGCCGTCGTTTCTGAAGAACTCGAAGAGCTCGGCGTCGTTGATGAGCCTTGTTTTCGTATCTTCCGAAAGATAGATCTTATACTTCTCGGTCATAGCGGCCTCCTTTTTGGGGTTGCGAAAAATGATAAATATACTAAAAGTACCATAATATTCTCATTGTATTGGGGTTGTTGACAAATGTCAATCTGCATCTTTAAAACCCCAGAAAAACGGGTTAACATAAGGGTGCATAAAGGTGCAGACAGCAAATAAACGATCAGGACTGTTAATCCCAATTCTAACGAAACGCACCTTGTAATTTGGAGAAAATGAAATGGAATACATAGAGATCAAAGGAAAGGTTAATACAGCAATCTGTTACGCAAAAGTCGTGGAAGACGAAGCCATCGCGCAGATCAGAAGAATGTGCGATTACAAGATGACAGAAGGATCCAAGATCAGGATCATGCCTGACGTTCACTCCGGCAAGGGCTGCACGATCGGCACTACAATGACGATCACTGACAAAGCGGTTCCTAACGTCGTAGGCGTGGATATCGGATGCGGTATGTACACGGTGGAGCTCGGCAAGGGCGAAATCGATTACATAATGGTCGATGCGGCCGCTCACTATATACCTTCAGGCACAAGTGTATGGGACGGCCGCAAAGAACATTTCGATCTCACAGGTCTTAAGTGTTACAGAGAGCTCAGGGATGCCAAGAGACTCGAAAGATCTTTAGGCACATTGGGCGGCGGCAACCACTTCATCGAGATCGACGAAGCTTCTGACGGTACAAAATATCTTGTAATCCACTCCGGTTCCAGAAACCTCGGCAAGCAGGTCGCTGAATACTACCAGAACCTCGCGATCAAGCTCGACAGAGGTTACGACACTTATCTTGATGAGCGCGATGAGATCATCAGAGCTTACAAAGAGCAGGGTCGTACAAAAGAGATCCAGGCGGCTTTAAAGCAGCTTAAGTGGAAAGTTTTTGAGGGCGAATCTTCTATGCCTGAAGACCTCTGCTACCTCTCCGGCAAATATCTGGAAGACTACCTCCACGACGTGGAAATCTGCCAGGCATTCGCGAAAAGAAGCAGAGAGTTGATGGCAGAGATCCTCTGCGCCAGAGCCGGCCTTACTGCAGGTGAGTCCTTCCATACGATCCACAACTACATCGATACGGAAGAGATGATCTTAAGAAAAGGCTCCATCGCAGCGCACAGGGGCGAGAAGGTCCTTATCCCAATCAACATGAGGGACGGTTCCGTCATCGCCATCGGCAAGGGCAATCCCGAGTGGAACTACTCCGCTCCTCACGGCGCCGGAAGGCTCATGTCCAGAACCAAGGCCAAAGAGACACTCTCCATGGACGACTACAAGAAAGCCATGGAAGGCATCTTCACAACATCCGTCAACGAGTTCACGCTCGACGAAGCGCCTATGGCCTACAAGTCCTTAGATGACATCATCGATGTGATCACAGAGTCCGTGGACGTCGTGGAAGTGATCAAGCCTGTGTATAACTTTAAAGCGTGAAGAGGCGCGATTAATGTATTAAAAAATGGGGTTGTCCCGAAAGGGCAACCCCTTTTTAAAATCGCGCTGTTTTCAACTGCAAAAAGGCCTTTTTCGGATTCGGCTGCATTTATACCCGTTATACCCTTGAATGATGGTTTATAGAGGGTATAATGGGTATAACTAATAGAAAGGCGGTGCCGGATATGGATAGAGATGATCTGATAATGCAGATTGCGGATCTGGAACGCGAGATCGCGCGCTTGCCCGAAGGCACTGTTACCAGGAAGCGGATCAAGGATAAGGATTACTTTTATCATAGGGTAACTCGTAACGGGAAACGCACAGAGACATATATCAGTTTTGAGAGCGTTGAAGATCTTAAGGATAAGATCGAGAGGCGCAAGAATCTGGAGAAGAGATTAAAGGAGCTCAGATCTGAATATGCTTCCGCAGAACGTGCTGAGGGTGTGGTCCAAAAGGCAGGTTACAAAACCATCGTAAGATACGGCAGGAATCTTGAGGCTCAGATCGCGTCGGTAAAGAAATATAAAAAAAGGGAATGCTATAGCGTTCTCAGGGATTACATTTTCGGAGATTGCAATGATAAGGTCCTGATCGTATATGGGTTAAGACGTACCGGTAAGACGACAATGATCCGTCAGGTCCTTGCTGAGCTTTCTGATGATGAATTCAACAAAGCGGCTTTTATACAGATTACGGGCAGGGATACGCTTGCTGATCTTGATTCCGATCTGAGAATACTCGAGGACAAAGGTTATAAATATATTTTCATAGACGAAGTCACTCTAATGGAAGACTTTGTAGAGGGCGCAGCCATTTTCGCTGACATCTATGCCAGTAGCGGAATGAAGATCGTGTTGTCAGGCACGGATTCGCTTGGATTTGCCTTTTCGAAAGAAGACCAGTTATATGACAGATGCATAGTACTTCACACCACCTTTATTCCATACCGTGAGTTCGAAGAAGTTCTCGGGATCAAAGGCATTGATAAATACATTCAGTATGGCGGCACGATGAGCCTTGGCGGCATCAATTATAACTCGGATATTCCTTTTATGAATGCTGATAAAGCTGAAGAATATATCGATACTTCTATAGCGAGAAATATCCAGCATTCGTTGAAGATTTATCAATACGGAGGTCACTTCAGATCGCTCCTCGAACTCTACGAGAAGGGTGAACTTACAAATGTTATCAATCGTGTTGTTGAGAATATCAATCACCGGTTTACCAAGAACGTGATTGAGAGCACTTTTAAGTCACATGATCTAGCAGTAACAGCAGTAAACTTGCGCAGAGACAGAACACAGCCGATAGATCTTAATGAAAACATTGACTTGGATAAGGTTACTCTCGGGATAAAAGAGATGTTGGATATTCTGAATAAAGAAGAACAGAGCATCGAGATCGATGAAGACCACATGATCCAGATAAAGGAATACCTGACTTTGCTCGATCTGATCATGGAGATAGATCTGGAGTCATTGCCTAGGGTTAATGCGAAAAATACTATCACGGTAATAGCGCAACCCGGCCTGAGGTATGCCCAGGCCTGTGCTATCGTTACGAATCTGCTTAATGACATTAAGTTTCAGGAACTGTCATTACACGAACGCCAGCGCATATTGGACAGACTTCTCAGCGAGATCAGCGGCAGAATGATGGAAGAGATCGTGCTGCTTGAAACGAAGATTGCCAATCCCGGCAAGAAGGTCTTTAAGCTTCAGTTCGCCATCGGCGAGTTCGATATGGTTGTATTCGATCCCGTTAAGATGAATTGCAAGATATATGAGATCAAATACAGCAAAGAAAGAATAAAGGACCAGTATCATCATCTGACCGATGAGGAAAAGTGTGCTATGACAGCGCATGCTTTTGGAAATATCATCGATAAGAACGTCATTTACAGAGGAGACTCATTGATACTGAAGAACAAAATCAGATATATAAATGTTGAAGAGTATCTGAAGTCGTTATAAATCACTAATGTTATAATTGATTCGTATTTAAACGCTATTAATTCTCTGTGGCCCAGTCCATATGATCTGAGGTTTTTATGTCCGATACGAATCTTACCAAAGCCCTTGCCGAATGTTATGAAGCTGCGAAGAGCGGGTATGAACTGGCTTTAAATGAGAAGAATGCACTTGATGGTATTCTGAGCTCTGCTGAAGATAAGATCCGTAATACTGCCATAGAGTACAAGGCATCACCCTGCGAAGTAATCGGTATTGGGGACGCTTTGGAAGGGCAGCTTTCCGAGATACAGGGCGCGGTCAATGATCTGAGATTGTCTTTTTCTGAGGATCTGGAAAATCTTAAGGGCGACCTTGAGAAGTTTTCGATTACGCTTTTCGGAAGAACGATGGCAGGTAAGTCCACGTTGATGGAAGTTCTTACGGAGGGTGACGGTTCTGCGATAGGAATGGGCGCCCAGAGAACGACCAGAGACATAAGAAGTTACGAGTGGAACGGGCTTTCCGTGACGGATGTTCCCGGAATAGGAGCATTTGAGGGAGAAGAAGATACGCGTCTTGCGTTCGATGCGGCAAAGACAGCGGACCTTATTGTGTTCCTTTTGACTGACGATGCTCCGCAGGCTGTTGAAGCTGATTGTTTCAGGCAGGTCAAGGATCTTGGCAAGCCGGTAATAGTGATATTGAACGTTAAAGTCTCAATCGATGCAGGCAAGAGCAAGAAACTCATCGAGCGCGACATGAAGCGCGCATTTGATTACGAGCGTATTGAAGAGATCAGGAAGCAGTTCTGTAAGTTTGCGGAGCCATATGGTCAGGACTGGACTTCCGTGCCTTTCGTTTATGTGCATCTCAAGTCAGCTTATGAGGCAGTTAAGTGTGAGCAGTCATCTGATTCTGAGATCAATTCCCAGGCAGAGTTCTGGCGTACTATAAGCCATATTGATGACCTTAAATCTTTTATCTGTGAAGAGGTTAAAGTCAGAGGAAGATACATAAGAGTCAAGACTTTCGCTGACATCATTTCGAATCCTATGACAGAGGTCTTATCTGAACTTGACTGGCAGAGCAGGATGAACGAGTCGCAGGGAAGGATCATTGCTGATAAGAAACGCGCGCTTGAGAAGCAGAAAGCGGTTTTCGTTAAGTCAGGCAAGCAGAGGATCGAATCTTTCATGATGCGCCTAAAGACTGAATTCCGTGCTGATATCGCGACTTTTGCGGAAGACCACTATCAGGATAAGATGGCCGATATCGCATGGGCCGACCTTGTAAAGAGCAAGGATATAGAAGGCCGGTGCCGTGTGTTCCTTGACGATATGGAAGCCGAAGTTGACGGGATCATTCAGGAAACGATCCGTGAGATGACGAGCGAACTCAGATATGTGTCTGTGGAGGCGCTCGAAAGAAGCTTCCTGACGCCTACTCTTGTTGATACCAGAGGCATTCTCAGCTGGACAGGATTAATACTGGGAAGCGGTGGCACCATAGCTTCCGTTGTTTTATCTCTGGCAGGTGTAAGTGTGGCGGGTCCTGTAGGGTGGATAGCCTCGGCAATAGGAGTTACCGGATTGATAGGAGTGTTCCTTCTTGAAACCCGCGGAGACAAACAGGCCCGTGCCCGCGCCAAGCTCGAAGAGGAACTGGGCAAGTCCGTTAACGTCACCTGCGATAACATTTGGACCCAGCTTGAAAAGAATCTCGACAGGCTTGTTAAGGGAAAGATAGACCTGGTCATCTCGGAGCTTACAAAGTTCGGAAATGTCATTAATTCTCTTGCATCAACGCAGTTCTCTCTTGCAGGTTCTTTACGAACAGAGATCCGTTCTCTGAACCTGACGTTCATTAAGGAAATTTCAAATGCGGTATTTGGCGGGGAAAAGGCTTCTGACCATATGTCGAAGATCGGGACTGCCGTCAGGATCCCCGGTGTGCGCACCTTGCTCCTGGAAGGATCCTCAGGTTCTGTTGAGCCTGAATTCGCTTCAAAAATGGAAGAACTAATAGCAGAAGATGTTAGACTTATAGAAGGCACCTCAGATATTCCTTTGTTAGTGTCTTCAATACTTGACGATATTGTTAAGCCGGATGAAATTGTCAAAGATGAGGAAAGCGAAGTTGTCGTTATAAAGGCAAGCGAAAAGGACATTATGCTGTATAACAAACTGAGATTGTTGGAGCAGCTCATGCCATACAAGATAGGAGGGTAACCTATGTTAAAGATAGCCGAGTTGTCACGCACCAAAGAAGCCCTGAAAGAGAAAGCTGTACGTGCGCTGAACGATGCAGGCGTAAGCCGTGATGCTGAAGCCGAGAACAGCGATAAGGTTAAGATCGTTTTCGCAGGTCAGTATTCTGCCGGAAAGTCTTCCATCATCAAGATGCTTACGGGTGACGATACGGTTGCCACAGGTGCCAAGATCACTACCGAAGAAACCCATGCTTATGAGTGGAACGGTCTTGAGATAGTTGATACTCCCGGCGTACATACGACGCTTCGTCCGGATCACGATGAGATATCCTACAATGCAATCGCGTCCGCTGATATACTGGTTTTCGTAGTTACCAATGAATTGTTCGATTCATATATGGCTGATCATTTCAGGCGCCTTGCGATCGATAAAGATAAAGCAGGCGAGATGATCCTTGTGGTTAACAAGATGGACCGTGCTGCAGGCGGAAACACCGCTTCACAGCAGGATATCATCCGTGAAGCCCTTAAGCCTGTGCTGGCACCTTACACGCCTGAACAGCTGCATATTTCTTTCCTGGATGCACAGTCCTATCTTGATAGTGTTGGGGAACGTGAAGAGGATCCCGAACTTGCTGATGAACTGCTGGAAAGATCCGGATATGAGAAGTTCATTGAGACCCTCAATCTCTTTGTGGCAGAGAAGGCTCTCTCGTCCAAACTTACGACAGATCTTTATGTTCTGGACAATGAACTGGATAAGGCTATTTCTGATCTGACGCCCGGATCGGAGGATGCAGATATTGATGCTCTCGAAGAAAACCTTAAGCAGCAGCGCCACATCCTTATCGATGCAAGAACGAGAATGCAGAGGGAAGTACAGGACATTTTCAGTGATGCATCCTCGCAGATAAGAGAACTCGGACTTGATGCCGCTTCTTTGATGGAAGTTAAAAACATAAGCGAAGAAACAGAAGAGCAGCTCTCACAATATGCCAAGACCGCTGAAAGCCTTATGGAAGAGACCCGGCTAAAGGCTGACGATCACGTTCATTCACGCTTCATTGAACTCGGTCAGGCATTTGTCGATATGGAATCAACGGAATTCAACCAGAACCTCAAGATCAGACTCGTGGACAAATATGACAGCCTTCCTGATTCGATCAAGAAAGTGTTTATTACGGCCACCGATCTCGAAAAGAAAAGCGATATTCTTGCCGGTGTTATCAAGAAGGCAGGCATTCCCGAACAACTGTCACTTAACGATTCAGCCGTCAATGAAATAAAACTGACTGACAACACGCAGCACTTCTTAAGAAATTCGATCTCGACCATGGTTTACAGCGGAGGCAGGATCGCAAGCAGTTTCGTCAAATCAGCCCGCGCGGCAACAAACATTTCAAGAACGACATCCATAGCTTCTATTCTTGGTATCGGGATCGACATGGTTTTCCAGATCAAGGAAGACTACGAAGAGCAGCTTCAGCTTGAAGCCATGAGGAATAACCGCCAGAACATCAGAAGCGGATTCAATGCTGCTGCAAAAGAACTGGAAGACTATTCTGCTGACTACATCAAGCAATGCGTCATCGCACCGATGGAGCAGTCGATCAAGTCGGTGGAGAGCAACATCTCAGAGCTTCGCGACTCGCGTTCCGGCAGATCCGAGAAATGCGTAAGGCTCGAACGCATCCAGAAAGAGATCCAGGCACTCATCGCCCAGATCCACGAGTCAAATGAGTAAAGCACGGATTTACATATTGTTAGGAGATTAACATGGGAAACAAACTGATCGTTGTATGCAAAGATAAAAAGACAATCGATGATGTCTGCAGAATACTGGTGATCTCAGGAAACATATCGTATGAGGATATTGAGTGCTGGGAAGAGAAGACCTGGGATGTCAAACGCAAGTCGGGTCCCGTTGCTTCAAAAGTGCTATTTGTCGGAGACATCAAAGATACCGAATCCCTTTCCTGCTTCATCGATATTGCTTACGAGCGCTGGGGCATCTGCTATGGAACAAATCCACGCTATGCGGTGATCAAGGCTGATACCGTTTATATCAAGGATGCTGACCGTTATAAGGCATTCATGTCCAGCTATAACGACGCGCTTGATCCTATTTTCACTCCGGTTGCAGAGGACAAGTCCGCCAAGGTTGCAAAGGCAGTCGGAACCGTTGGTCTTGCAGTCGCAACCGGCGGCGCCAGCCTTGCCGCCCAGAAGATCATTGACGATAACAAGACTCTTGCCGAAAAGAACACCAAGCTCTGCCTGTACGGTACCTGGCACTTTGCGAATAATTGTCTTGAGGAGTTTTTGGGAGAGTAAATTTAGGACAAGCTATATCTCATAAAGTATAAAATGGTAAATATATGCACTTATTTGCTTGAGTTTATAAAGAGAGTAGATAAGCATCGCAAAAAGGAGACTATATGACGATTCCTAAGAGGAATAGCCTATATATCTTAAACATAATAGCTCCCCTTTTTTGCGGGTTGTATATTTATTTGACAAAAGCAGAAAGCACATATTTATCTGATTTTTTGTTTGGTTTTCGTTCGGTGTTACCTACTGTCAGTTATCCATATATTATCCGATATTATGCCTGCGATTTTTTGTGGACATATTCTTTGTTCTTCTGCCTTAGGCTCACATTAGGAGACGCTTTAAAAGGCAAACATAACTGGACGGTTGTTTTAATATCAAGTGTTACCGCTATAATTCTAGAAACCATACAGCTTTTCAAGATCATTCCCGGAACATTTGATTTTCTTGATATTCTTACGGAACTATTAGCAGTAGCTGTTGCATTTCTGATAACAGCAATAATAGAAAAAAGATAATTGATTACGCCTACCCTCCAAATTAAGAGTAGGCGTAATTGTTAAATCAAAGAACATTTTGGAATTAAATATTCTTTTCTGTTTGGAAATGGACATTTGCTTAAAATTATTACCAGTTATAGTAAGTATTTCGAGCAATTACTTTATATTCAGCAACATCATCTGTGGAAATCTCGGTATTACCAACCATTGTAGATATTTCAAAGCTTGTTTTTCCACCAGCACTCATTTCATCAGCATATATGTAACGGACATCGAGTATTTCTCCGTCGCTGTCGAAGAAGATAGCAACGACCTTAACACCAATGGAAGATGTATCTTCAGATGAGTTGTTAGTAACACGACCTGTGACTTTAACACCCATACCATAATCATTATCTCTTATATCAAGATCTGAAACCTCATAATCAGTAATTGCATCTTTTCCTTTTTTCGCAACTTCTATTGTGAAGTTTGGTACGAGATTAATGCCGTTATCAAATGAGACAGTATCATCAATATAACCATCATTAAAGAAATATCCATATTCGCCTGGAGCGATTACATCAGGTGCAACTGAAATCATCTTATCAGATTGGAGAAGGTGACCGTTATCATCCTCTAAGTCAAATGTACAATCTTTAAGATAAATGTAAGCGTTGCCGGTGTTTTTGATTTCTATAATACCGCAGTATTCTTCTTTACTGATAGAGTTCGTATAGTGAGTAAACGTTGTGCGAGTAATCTCGTACTGTGCCTTTTCCTGAACTGTTGTTGTAGCTTCTGTAGTTTCTTCGGTAGCCTTATCACCGATTGTTACGCTGCCTGTCTCTTTTGAACTGCTACTGCTTGATCCCGATGCCATAGCCATACCTGCAAATACACATAAGGCAAGGATTGTGCATATGGATCTGACTAGAATCTTTTTCTTCATATAGATTACCTCCGTTATAAATATTTCGGTAAATAAAAAGTGCGGTAACCGAAGCTACCGCACCGAAAACCGTCAGCCTCGATTGCTGCGACACAACTCATCCTATGACAGGTATGAAAGAGACCGGCGTTTTTGCCGAACGTCGAAACTGTCATAGGTAATTATCAAGTTGTGTCGCACCATTATTATAACCCAAAGCTCTATTACCTTTCTAATAACCTTTTGTAAACGAGAAATGAAAGCGCTGCTCATATTGTTTACCTGTTTTAGCGGGCCTTATATCTTTGAGATAATGGTTATCTGTCTCTTTCTGATCTCTTTCATACCTTCTCATTTTCGATTCTATTACCCGCGAAAAAAGAAATGGTATGCTGACGGCATACATAAAAAACCCTGACGGGCTTCATGCTGTCAGGGCATCAGAAAAATCAAATCTATATAAGTAAAGTTAATCCAACGGCGGCAGTTTGTATTCCTCAAGAAGACCGTTGAGATCCATTATGCTCATCTTTTTGTTGATGGCATAGATCACGAGACTGTCGCGGCGGCTCTTGGCATATAAGATGCCTTCCTGGGCAATCTCAAGAGCGCGCTGGCACTCGGGGAGCGTCATCTCACAAGCGATGGCAATGGCGATGATCTTGTCTCTGCCGGGATGCTTACTTCCGTCCATGATCTGATAGATGTACGTGCGGTCAATACTGCTTTTCTTCTGCATATCGACAATCGACATGCCTTTTTCAGCCAGGATCGCTTTGATGTATGAGCTGAAATCCTTAGGATACTTGTCCCTTATCTCTTCAAGATAACGGTCGAGTTCTTCAGGCGTGTCCGTTGAGGTCAGCTTGTTCATCAGGTCACTCGTTTTGTCTGTCATAGTACCTTCCTCTCGATGTATAATCGTTATATGCATAACATGTCCGAGTACAGAGAATTATATCATTACGATGATAAACGCAGTCTTGTCATTGATGAAAAGACAGGCGATGTATGCATGATGAAAAGGCTGTTGCATTATGACGAGAGTGTCTATGCATATCTTTCATCTAATAAAAATATACATGTTCCTGCGATTCTTGCTTATTGGAAAGATGACAATAATAACCTGATCGTAATCGAGGAGTTCGTACAGGGTAATACTTTCGATGTTTTGATAAATGACCGCACGATGCCTGATAAGACCAAGCTTAACTATTTTCTCGAATTGCTTGATGGTCTTGCTTTTCTGCATAGTGCTCCCAATCCGATCATTCACAGGGATTTGAAACCTTCCAACATTATGGTTACCGAGAAGGGTGAACTCTATATCCTTGATTACGATGCTGCGAAAATATATAAGCCGGACAGCAGCGGTGATACCACATACCTGGGTACTGACGGAGTAGCCGCGCCAGAGCAGTATGGCTTTATGCAGTCTGATCCGAGAAGTGATGTTTATGCCGTAGGGAAGATGCTTATGGCTGCATTCCCGAATAATGCGAGGATACAGAAGATCGCAGCGAAAGCATCGAGCTTTGATCCCAATAACCGTTACACAGATGCACGTGAACTATCGGATGTGCTTTCAAGGCGGATCAGTCCGAACTTGAAGCTGAAGTCACTTTTTCCACCACCGGGTTTCCGGTCCCGCACATTGTGGAAAATGATATTGGCAACGATTGCATATATTTATTTGATCTCGATCATGATAGGATTTCATGCCAGTGATGATCCGATGATCAATACTGCGTGTCAAATAATGGCGGTTCTATTGATCATTATTTCGATAGATATCTGTACTTCGTGGTCTGGTATATTCGATGTCCTTCCATTTGTAACGCATAAGAACTTTTTCCTGCGCAGTCTGTTCAAACTGATATTCATTATTTGTACGTTTATTGTATTGGTCATTATTGCATCAATGATTCTGGTAATGATCAAATATGCGACAGGACAGTAGCTTATCCTCTCACATACACCGGCATTTCTAAATACCCGCGCTTCTCCTTGAAGAACCTTCCGGTCTCTACGACTCGCTTATCCTTGCCGTCAACGGACGTCCATGTGCCTTCGGGCAGATAGAACTCTACCCATCCGTCCTCGTCGAAAACAGGTGCCACGAGGATCTTGTCGCCGAGCATGTACTGTTTGTCCAGGAAGGCGCAGACGGGGTCGTTCTGGAATTCGAGGACCATGGGGCGCATGACGGGAAAGCCGTAATTCTCAGCCTCCTCGCGGGCAACATTTATATACGGCATGAGTGATTTTTTGAGCTCGACATAGTGCCTTAAGACATCCACGGATTCTTCGTCGTAGTTCCACGGTACGCGGTAGGAGGTGCTGCCGTGGAGTCTGCTGTGGGAGCTGAGAAGCCCGAACGCGGACCAGCGCTTGTAGACGTCAGGTGTTGATTTGTCTTCGAAGCCGCCGATGTCGTGGCTCCAGTATGAGAAACCCGAGAGCATGAGCGAGAGTCCGCCCCTGATGGTCTGTTCCATAGACGGATAGTCCGAGTGGCAGTCGCCGCCCCAGTGGACGGGGAATTTCTGGCAGCCTGCGGTGGCGCTTCTTGCGAAGAGAACAGCTTCACCTTTGCCGCGAACTTTTTCGAGCAGATCGAAGACTGCCTCATTGTAAAGATAAGTGTAGTAATTGTGCATCCTCAGAGGATCGGAGCCGTCTGCGAAGACAACATCATCGACAGGTATCCTCTCACCGAAGTCAGTCTTGAAACAGTCGACGCCGATGTCGAGAAGAGCCTTAAGCTTGGCACAGAACCACTCGCGCGCATCAGGATTCGTGAAGTCGACGATGCCCATCCCGGCCTGCCAGAGATCAGTCTGCCAGACGCTGCCGTCGGTCTTCTTAATAAGATAGCCATTTTGAGCAGCCTCGTCGAAGATCTCGGACTGCTGGGCGATGTAAGGGTTGATCCAGACACAGACGTGAAGGCCCCTTTCGTGAAGCTTCGCGATAAGGCCGGCAGGGTCGGGGAACATGTCGCTGTCCCAGAGGAAATTGCACCAGTGGCTGTCCTTCATCCAGAAACAGTCAAAATGGAATACCTTGAGATCTATTCCTCTTTCACGCATACCGTCGACAAATGAGAGCACGGTTTCTTCATCGTAATCGGTCGAGAATGAAGTCGATAGCCAGAGTCCGAAAGACCAGTCCGGAAGCTTCGGAACTCGGCCCGTAAGTCCCGTATAGAGCGTGACGACATCCTTCATGGAATTACCCGCAATGAGGTAGTAATCGAGGCACTCGCCGCGCACAGAGAACTGCACCTTAGAGACGTGTTCGGAGGCGACCTCGAAATTTATCTCTTCGGTATGATTCACGAATACGCCCAGGTTGTTATCCGTAATGTAGAACGGGATGTTCTTGTAGGACTGCTCAGAGAAAGTACCGCCATCCTTGTTATCGATGTCGATACTCTGGCCGTTCCTTATGAAGTTCCCGAACCGCTCGCCCAGGCCGTAGACGTGCTCGCCCACGCGGAGATTCAGCTGTTCCCTCATGAAACTGCCGTGACTGCCGTCGATGTATGCCAGCGCGCCCTCTTTGGAACCAGTGACCGTGCGGCCGCCCCTCTTAAGCTCGTAGCTGTAGTTTTCCTTGTTGATGAAAAGCGAGCTCTCGCCGCTCTTTATTGTGATAGTCTTCTCATCCTCATCGGTGATGAGACTGATGCTGCCGGTGTTCAGCCTGAAGAATGAAGGCGCGAGCGAATTGTCGCCCTTAAAATGATATGTCCTGATCCGGAAAATGTTTTCGGCAGGTGAGGTAATCTCCATCGTGATGTAAGGGCCGCTCAAGGTCATGCCCCTGACGTAGATGTGAAACGTCGGCATGGTGAGCTTCACCATGTCACCGGTCTTTTCAACGAACCGCACCTCGCAAGCCTTGTGTATATCGAAACCTTCCGCCGTTCTCCACGCGCCGTCCGTAAATCTCATAAGGGTAACCTCCGGAAATTATAAATCTGATGGTTCTTATGTAATTTTATCACGACAGGTTATTAGAATAGTTGTAAGACCAGGACAGTCTCGAGTTCTTTTTTCAGCAACTTCAATACATCCCCTCCAATCTGTAGCTTAAGCATCAGATCAGCCCGGTATTACTGATTGTTTGGGCCCGTGCGTCCGGTGATAATGTTGCCATCAAACAAAAACACACAAATTTGGAGGAAACAAAAATGACAACCAAAATAAATAACACAATGGAACTTAACCTGAATGAGCTCGAGATCGTTACGGGCGGCACTGTAGGGGAGCTGGAAGACCTGGTGCATGCATTTGTTTGTACCGGTAGTGATTACGGAGTCTTATTTGCAGCTCATTGTCCCGGTGCAAACTATGGTACTGCAAAGATCGTTGAGGAACTCCTTAATTCCGCACTCGGCATTTCCGCTGACATCGACTTAGGTTTTTGCGGAACAGGTATTAACTCCAAGCCTAACAAGTACATTGATAAGGCAACGGGTAAGACGCTGACACACGAAGAGGTTATCGCCAGGATTTACGGATAAGACATTCTTCATACTATCCCCATACATTTACAGAGAAAAGGACGGTCATACGGCCGCCCTTTTTCCCTACTTTGGTAAAGGAGTAAAATGGAATTTCTCATATCTATCAATCAGTCTGTCAATGAAGCTTATGTATTTATGTTAACGCGCAAATTTGAGTTTCGGGTTAATTAATAATGAACAAATGATTATTAAATGTAAATTGTTTTCGAGGGGAGATCTCGAGGGCGAGTTTTATTGCGAGGGTACACATTTTTCGCACTGAATTTCACGCCAATGTAAAAAATACACGTCAAAAATCGCGCGATGCGTGAAAAATAGCGTTATTTTATGAAAACAGGTTCAATTATCACGCTGAATTTCGCGCTTAACGTGATTTTTTGCGTATATTTTCGTCCGCACTTGTCCGGCATCTCGAAAACAAGTCCCACCGCTCTTTTACGTAGACGATGGGACCTGTCCTCAAATCCTTAGGAGCAATTAACCCTTGGGTTTTATGAATTTAAGAACGACTAGTGCTGCGATCACGACAACGAAGCAGACAACTATAGAAATGGTGTTCTGGATCTTCGAGGTGTTCACGGACGATCCGGGCATTCCTGAGCCGGAGAACGAGCCAGGGAAGGAGGATGGACGTGAAGAGCTGTCCGAACCGGAAGAGCCGTCTGAGCCTGAGCCTTGTCCGTAATGCCACATACTCTCCGTACGGGATCTCGAACTTGAGCTCATGCCGGTAATTCCTGTTTTTTTCCATGGTTATCCTTATGCCCCCTCCTTATCTTGATGGCAACATTGTAGGGGGGCACCTGAAATGAATTTGAAGTAAGAAAAGGGGTGATTCCGCCAGAGTTATAAAACATAATGACCGATTTTGTGACTAGAACCATGTCAGATACTCTCAAAAAAGTCATTTCATTCCGAAAATGACTTTTTTGAGAGTGAACCGATGTCAATTAGTCATAAATTAGTCATTGAGGACGAAACAGGGTTAAGAACTTACAGATCTATCGTGATCTTCATGGACTTCCCGTCGGGGCATACCGCAGAGATCTTACCGCCGTGGGCGTCTGCGACGGCTTTTGCGATGGCGAGGCCGATGCCGTTGCCGCCTGTGGAGGAATTGCGCGATTCATCGGGACGGTAGAAGCGGTCGAAGAGGCGGTTAACATCGGGCGCCTTTTCGTAATTGCATGTGTTATAGATTTCGATATGGGTCCTGTTCTTTATCTTATGCATCGAAAATGAGATCTGCCCGCCGTCATTAGAATACTTGATCGCATTATCGATCAGCACGGACAGCATCTGCTGGATGGAAACTTTCTCGCCGACGATCGAGACGTTTTCCTGGACATCAGTCCTGATCTCCTTGCCGCGCGCCTTGGCCTGGGGAATGAAGACTTCGAGGGTCTCCCAGACGGCGCCGCTTAAGTCGAACTGTTCCTTGGCGGGGACGGGCTTGATCTCGTCGAGCTTGGACAGGGCGACGAGTTCGCTGACAAGACCGGACATGCGGCTGACCTGGGAGCGGACGTTGCCGGTCCATTCGTCCTCGCCGTGTTCCATTTCGATGACGTCGAGACTGGTCGAAATGGAGGTGAGCGGGGTCTTCAGCTCGTGGCTCGCATCGGTGATGAAGCGTTTCTGGATCTCGATGTTCTGGGCGATCGGCTGGATCGCTTTTTTCGAGAGAAGAACGACGAGAATGAAGACCAGGAGCAGGGCGATGGCTGAAATGACCAGCGTCATGCAGAGGACGGAATTCATCGACCTTATCTCGTTCTCACAATTGAGGAAGACTACGACGGTCGCGTCATCGGAATCGATGCGCGCGTAACGGTAGCCGCCCAGGTATCCGCGGTCGGACTTCCTGGCAAGAGCTGAAAGGGTGTAATCGATCGCTTCGGTCTCGTCGACTGACGCGACGAAGTCCATTGACGTGAACAGTACCGTGTTATCGTCGCTGATCGCAACGATGAAGAAACGCGTCATGTAGTTTGCTTCGAGGTTAGGCAGTGCGAGGAAAGGTTCCATCGGCATATTATCGCCGTTCATGCCCGGACCGGGGCCCCGTATGCCGGGACCTGCGAACTGCGGCCTGTAAGCGTCGTAAGTGACGATGGAATCGATGGTCTGGTCGATTCGCTGGGTCTCGACGCAGTAGTTAGCGATGTTGACAAGGCTCGCGATCAGTGCGATCACGAGGAAAAAAGCGAGCATCGCTACAAATACAAAACGCCAGCGGAGCTTCCTGATCATTTAATGACCTCCAGCGAATAGCCGGCGCCTCTGATGGTCTTGATCTCGACGTTGGCATCAAGTGCTTTGAGCTTCTTTCTTACAAAACCGATGTGGGTCCACACGACGTCGATGTAGGATTCCGAGTCCAGACCCCAGATCTTTTCCATAAGGTGCTCCGTCGAGAAAACGAAACCCGGGTGGAGCATGAAGAGTTCTATAAGCTGGTATTCCTTATTTGTAAGGCTGACGGATTTGTCGCCGACGCTCATCTCGAATTTGTTGCTGTCCAGAACGAGATTGCCGACCGACTTGACGGAATCGGAATAGACCTCGCTCCTGCGGCCGAGCGCCTTGACCCTTGCTATCAGTTCCGCAGTCGCAAAAGGCTTCGGAAGGTAATCGTCCGCGCCCGCATCAAGGCCTGCGACACGGTCTTCAAGTTCAGCTTTTGCGGTGAGCATGAGTACCGGAGTCTTAATACCTGCGGCGCGGAGCTTCGAAAGTACTTCGAGTCCGCTCATTCCCGGCATCATGATGTCCAGAACTATTACCTCATAAGGTCCTGACTGTATGTAGCTCCATGCATCGGTGCCCGTGTGGACGATGTCAACGGAGAACTTGGATTTTTCCAGGATCACCTTAAGAGCTCTTGCTGTAGAAATCTCGTCTTCTGCTATCAGTATCTTCATGTTGTTTCTCCTTCTGGAGATATTCTGAAGGACCTTCCTAAAATCAACTTGAAATTCTTTTACTTAGTTCATTATATAGCAAGTTTTGTTTTCGCGCCCTGCCCGAAAAGCAGCAGTACAAGGCGTTTCCGCTCTTTAAATTTTGCCTCACTTTGTTTCAGGTTCACTTCAAGTTACGGTCAAATAATTGGCTCAAATCCAATGGGAAAAAGGAAGGCGATTTAAATGGATTACAACATTGAGAAAACAGATATCACAAATGACCAGCAGGACATTTCCTCATTAAGCCCCACTCCAAAAAAGACAAGAGGAACGGCAGCAAAGATCGTAGCCCTCGCGCTTTGCTGTTCCCTTGTCGGAGGAGCGGCAGGCGCGGGCGGCGTTTTCGCGCTGGACAGGTTAGGAGGAAACAATGACACAAAGGAGGAAAGCACCAGAACAGATTCCACGATCCGCATCGGAAACCGCGACAATGCTTCAATCCAGCTTACTTCAGTCGACACGAACAATCAGCTGACGGCATCTGAGATATACGCCAATAACGTTAATTCCACGGTCGGCATCACCACATCGATCACGGCTAATTACTACGGCTACCAGATGGAGGCTTCTGCTGCGGGTTCGGGATTCATCCTCACAGATGACGGCTACATCGTTACCAACTATCACGTAGTCGAAGGCGCGAATGCTATTCAGATAACCACATACGATAACGAGTCCTATGATGCGGAACTTATAGGCTATGACGAGAGCAACGACATCGCAGTACTTAAGGTCAACGCGAAGAACCTGACACCGGTCATTCTCGGCGACTCCGATCAGCTGAATGTCGGCGACAGCGTTGTAGCGATCGGCAACCCTCTCGGCCAGCTTGCGTTCTCGCTCACTTCAGGTTCGGTCAGCGCGCTTAACCGCAGGATCTCTATAAGCAATGTTGCGATGAATCTCATCCAGACTGACTGCGCGATCAATTCCGGTAACTCCGGCGGCGCGCTCTTCAATTCCTACGGCGAAGTCATCGGCATCACCAACGCGAAATATTCTTCTTCCGGCGCTTCCAATACTGCCGCCATCGAGAACATCGGTTTCGCGATTCCGATCAACAACGTGCGCAACATAATCACGTCAATAATCGAGAACGGCTACATCGAAAAGACATACATTGGTGTCAGCGTCCGCAACATGCAGAACTACAGCCAGAACGAGAATATGTGGGGTTCCGGCAACGGTTTCCCTGTTGACTCTGATCCTGATATCAAGGGCGTAGTGGTTTGCGAAGTCGATGAAGGCGGTCCGGCCGATAAGGCAGGCATCCTCGAAGGCGACGTGATCACGGCCGTTAACGGAACGGAGATCAGCAATTATTCGGAGCTCGGCTCGATCCTTTCGCAGGGAAAAGAAGGCGACAAGTACACCCTCACAATTAACCGTGACGGCGATACTGTCGAGATAAAAGTCAAGCTCGGTGTCCGTCAGCAGGATGCACTGCCGGACGAGCAGAAAGAAGAGAAATACGGTCAGAACGGCTGGGGATTCCCGAACGGCAGAAATTCGAAGCCTGAAAACTGAAAGAAATCAAACTGAATAAATAGTGCTATATAAGGGCTGTCTCCAAAGGTGCGTAATGCACGACGAGACAGCCCTTGCAGTTGTGATGAGAAACCGGTGTCCTTATAATCGTTATCTTTCTACACCGAGAGTGTAATCACGATCTTCGCGGGCATGAAGAAACCTTCTTACTTCCATGATCTTTTTTCCATGTTCTTCCAACAAGACATAGTAAACAACATAATTCTTTACATATACGCGGTAGTACGGAGTTTTTCTTTCTTTTCGAGAATATACAGTTTCAAATTTATCCGGTCCGTCTTCCAAACGTTTGAGAATAGCGGCTTCCACTTCATCCAAAAGCGTATTAGCAGCAACAGGATTTTTAAGATTAAAAGCTATGTATGAAACATTATGATCAAGCTCATCAAGGAATAATGGCAGATAACGCAATGTATATTTATTTTTTCTCATTGATTTTTCTCCGTATTGATCCGAAAACCTGATCGTGGCTGAGTCTTACATCTGTTGATTCTGCTGCTGCGTCAGCAGCATCCATTATGTATTCGCCAGACTCAACTAATCTGGAGTATGTCTCAATACTGAGTACGACCATAGAGCCATAGCCGTTCTTTGTGAGATAAACGGGCTCTCCGCTTTGAACGCATTTTTCAATATCAGTAAATTTGTTTCTCAAATCCGAGACGGGTCTAATTTGTATCATATAAATACCTCGCAATAAAATATCATAACTTTATCAATATTATGATTATATCTCATACAGCAGGTTATGCAATAGGATTACAAACTCTGGCCCAACAACTCAGTTGACGACATATAATGCAGAAGATATAACGAACATAGAAATGAGGCATTACCAAACAGACGGTTGTCCTCAGGTATTGACTAATAATATGCCGCTGCTTTTGGACAAGGGGAGGCTTATTTCTTTGCTTTTACACAAAGAGCAATAATGTAGTCTCTTTTGTTTGACATCACTCTCCCGAAATGATAGAGTTAGTCTAAACTAACTAACAAAAATTAACAGGAGGAAAATACAATGGTAAAGACTGTCATTTTAGGTCTCATGATCCCGTTCATCGGGACTGCCGCAGGTTCCGCATGTGTGTTCTTCCTGAAGAAAGATCTGAAGGACGGAATCAAGTGCGCACTGACCGGATTTGCGGCGGGCGTGATGGTCGCGGCGTCGATCTGGAGCCTGATCGTTCCTGCCATAGAGCAGTCTTCCGACAAGGGAAGATTCGCGTTCCTTCCAGCATTTGCGGGTTTCTGGTTTGGAATACTTTTCCTGCTCCTGTTAGATCACATCATTCCGCACCTCCATGTGAGCATTGACCAGGTCGAAGGTCCGAAGAGCAAGCTGACGCGAACCGCCATGCTCGTGCTCGCAGTGACGCTGCATAATATTCCGGAGGGAATGGCAGTAGGAGTTGTCTATGCCGGTCTCATAAACGCTTCCGGGAACATTACCGCGGGTGCAGCGATGGCACTTGCGCTCGGAATCGCGATTCAGAATTTCCCTGAGGGAGCGATCATTTCGATGCCTCTGTTCTCGGAGGGAAAGAGCAAGCCCAAATCATTTGTGCTCGGCGTTCTTTCGGGTGCGGTCGAGCCGGTCTTCGGAGGGCTGACGGTCCTCATAGCGGGACTGGTGGTACCTGCGATGCCTTATCTTTTGTCGTTTGCGGCAGGCGCGATGCTTTATGTTGTCGTTGAAGAACTGATCCCTGAGATGAGCCAGGGCAAGCATTCCAATATCGGCGTAATATCCTTCGCTATAGGCTTCAGCCTTATGATGGCGCTCGACGTGGCGCTGGGGTAAGCGGGAGTAAACGGGCGAGGCGCTTGGATAAGCGGTAATAAGCCAAGGTCAGCAGGGTAAACCCGGATAAGTCCTCTAATGCTATAATTCAGTCATGGATCCGAATCATGAACTGAAAAAAGTGACTATAAGAGCAAAGCGTGCAGCCGCGCTGATACTGACTGCGGTTCTGCTGGCTTCGTGCAGCTCAAAGCCTGAAGCAACAGAAGAAACAACGTCAGAGACTACCGCCTTTACTGAGATATCCGTTGAAACTACGGAGATCGAGGTGCCGGGGTCCGAATTTCCGCCGATAACTTATGTTTATTCCGAACCGGATATGGAGAAGACTGAAAGCTTGACTAAGTCAATGATCTTCTATCGCGACGGCAATCCTATCTATGGCAAGATAACGCTTCCGCCGGGCAAGGGCCCTTTCAAGACGATAATCATCTCGAACGGTCTGTATGCTCCTTTAGGAAGGTATTCGAACAAAGCTTTAAGTTACAGTGAGAAAGGGTATGCCGTAGTCGAATTCCAGTATCAGAACGGCACGCCTCCGGAGTCTTATGACGATCCCGAATTCCTTGGGGATTTTATCTACGAGCAGGTGAAGGATCTTTTCGTTGTGATGGATTCGATGCAGTATATTCCTTACGTTGATACCTCGAATCTGTATCTTTACGGGCACAGCATGGGCGGGCTGGTCACGTCATATGCCGGTGCGATGAGGCAGGACAAGGTCAAGGGTCTCATACTCGTTGATCCGAGTTTCTATGCTACCGATCTGATGTCTTTCGAAAAGGATCCGACCATAACCACGGAGATATATCCGCTTCTTAAGGAGTGCAAGATCCCTGCAATGATCATTACGGGAACGGCGGGAAGTTTCGGCGAAGATCCGCATGCCTTTGATGATGCGATGAAGGCTTTCCCGAAATGCCAACTGATAAGGATCGAAGGCGCGACGCACACCATGGAAGGTGAAGCGAGTGAGCAGGTTGTGGAGCTGTCTGTCGAAGCCATGAAAAAATGGGGCTGATCCTTTGGTATAATTTAGCTGTTGTTTTGGAACTAGGACATGAAGCGCCGGTTCTTGTGCGCCGTTTATGTGGGGAGAGCGAAAATGCGTTATAAGATTACAAAGATCGGAAGCATCCTTTGTGCAGCAAGCTTTCTGGTATCGCTGTCAGGATGTCATTTTTTTCCGGGATATAAAACATACACTTATGATCAGGTATCTGAGGAATTAAGAAAAACGATTACTGTAACTGATTGGGACGGTCCTGTTCCTGACGGTATGGAAGTAAGATATGTCATGACCAGGAAAGTCTGGAAGGACGATGAAGGAAACAGCTCTGATCTCAGATATGAGTATGACGAAAAAGGCCGTCAGACTGCCGAGATATCCGTTGAAGATAACCACTCGACACGTGCTTCCCTTGTCTATAACGATGACGGAACGCTCGCCCGGAAAGAATACAAAACAACCGGAAAGATCTACGGTTATCACATACAGGATTTCGAAGTCACCTATGAATATAACGATAATGCCCAGCTTGTTTCATATAAAAGGGTAAGTTTTTCCGATGAAGGCGAAGAATCCAGAAAAGAAAGTATCCAATATGAATATGAGAACGGACATCTGGTCAGTGACGGAAATAGGACATATGATTACAATGATGATGCGGCACCTTTTTATGAGTATGTCGTTAAAGTAAGCGATTCCCATTCGTCAGCTGATGTATCCATCAAGAAATGTTTCTACGATGAGAACCGTGTTCTGATTTCTGAAAAAAACGAATCCAGCGAGACCATAGTAAACTACGAGTATGAGAACGGTGTTCTTACAGGTAGTACCGCTACGGACAAATGGGGTTACTGTACTCACTATGATGCAGATGGCAACAGGTTGTACGAGACGGATTCTGACGGTAATTATATCTTCCGTTATACGAATAACGAGCATGGTGATCAGTTAAGCTACGAAGAGTGGAAGGACGGAAAACCCAGGTCAAAGAATACCAGTTCATATGTTTACGATGAGAACGGCAACCGTGTCTCGCTCGAAAAAGAATTCTGGTCTGTAGACAGTGACGGGAAAGAACGCAGCTTTAAATCCAAGGACACTTATGAATATGATGAACACGGATTGCTGATCAGTGAAGTCTCGGAGATCGACGGAAGATTTACCCACATGGAAGTTTATTCATACGAAGCGATCCTGGTTCCGGTGGAATGAATTAATTATGGCGAAAAACAAAGACATGACGGTCCCTTGTGACGACGGATTGATCAACATCCGCGTCGGCGCGATCATCATGAAAAACGGCAGATTCCTGATGGTCGGAAATGAGCGGGCCGATTATCTTTATTCCGTGGGCGGAAGGATCAAGTTCGGCGAGACCGCGGAAGAGGCGGTGTTACGCGAAGTTTTCGAAGAGACAGGCATCAGGCTCGAGATAGACAGGCTCGGATTCATACACGAGAATTATTTCCGTGGTGATGCGCCGAAAATCGACGGCAAGCTGATCTACGAGGTCTCGTTTTTCTTCTACATGAAGGTGCCCGAAGACTTCGAACCGGTATCAAGTGATTTCACGGATGACAATTCCAGGGAACATCTAATATGGGTCTCTCCTGATACCCCGATGACGATCTATCCCGAATTTTTCAGGAGTGAATTATCACATCCCGAAAAATACGCGAAGCATATTGTTACTAAAGAGACTTAAAGCCGGAAATCAGTTTACGGATAATATATTCTTCTCCATGCTTTCCAGCAGGGCGTGGGAATCATCTTCAATATGTGAAAGATATGTTATGACCAGATCCTGCTTTGGAAGAACATAGCATTTCTGCTTCAGCTTTCCGTTTATGCTGAAACCGTCGCGGTACTTCCAGATGAAATAACCGTAACCCCCCTCGCGGTTCATCTGCTGTATTGAAGTCGCAGCATTCACGTATCCTTCAGACAGTATTCTTTGTCCGTTGACCGTTCCTTTCTGATAGAGAAGAAGACCTATCCGGCTTAGTCCGTTTACGGTCAGCTTCATGCCCGAAGCTCCATAGAAATATCCTTCGGGACTCCTGGAATATTCATACTTTTCGATGCCCAGCGGGGTGAAGATCCGTTCTTCGATAAAAGCGCCGAGATCCGTCTTAAGTGATTCTGATAAGGCAACGCCGCCCAGATATGCACTGATGTTGCTGTAATTGAATTTTCTCTCATCTGGATCGGTAAACCTGGTATTCAAAGAAAAATCCAGATAGTTTTCTCCCTCAGGCCGGAAAGGAAAATCACCGACGGACATGGTAAGAAGTCTCTGGATCGTTATCCTGTCCCACACGTCCTGTTGTTCTTTGGAAAGACCATTGATTTTATCTGAAGGAAGATAGCTCAATAACGATCTGTTTATGTCAAATCTATTCTCATCCGATGCGATTCCGACAGCAACCGAAAGGACTGTCTTGGTGGCAGAATAGATCTCGTGAAGGTTCTCTTCGGTATCTCCGTACGAGTGAATGAGCTGACCTTTTTCATAAACCTCTACACCGAAAACGTTCCAGGAATTATCCCTAATATCTTTTACGAAAGCATCAAAATCCATTTAACCGTTTCCTATTCCCTGTATTATTTTTTCACGTTCAAAAGCACCCTTCAGATTAATGGATTATAACATGACAGCGTTTTTTGAGATGATATAATTACGGTATGCAGGGGTTAATTTAGGAGTCACGCATTATGAAAGAAAAGATAGCAGCTGATTTTCGCGAAGAGATCAAACATGCTTTTGAACCCGGTGCCAAGGTCATGTCGGCGGACCGGGAGCTCAGGTATTGTCTGGAACTCCAAAGAAACCGGATCGCAAAAAGGAAACTTAAGTACACGGAGGAGATGGTTCACAAAGGAGCGTTTCCCGAGGGGTTGAAAAATGTCCGTTCATGGAGAGATTACCACTATGAGACTTCGTGGACTGTCGATTATATCGACCACAACACGACCATTCAAAGAGATGGATTGAAAACATACAGGCACGGTGAACGCCAGGCTATTTATGAGACTGTTGTGGATGTGCGTGACGGGGAAGACGTAAGCGGTGATGATTACTGCTGTCCTAACTGCGGAGCAGTATCGACGATTGCCGAGCTCCAGGAAGGGTGCAGTCACTGCGGTACTTCGTTTAAGATGTCAGAGCTCTATCCGAAGGTTGCGAATTATTTCTTTGTATATGACATGAGCGGAAGGGCTGAGCACATGTGGTTAACCGTATTAAAGTACGGTGTGTATTCGCTGCCTGTGAACTTTTTAATGTGTGTTTATGTCTTATATACCCAATACGGGATGACGACCCTTGCTTCTTATCTGCTTAACCCATTAATGCTTATGAAACTGATCATGGTTATGGGCGTTATGCTGCCGATATTCGGATACTTCGCCTGGATCTTTGATGCTTTCCGCATTGCCGCAAAGACGACACCCGTGTTTTTTGAAGTCGCAAATGCAAGGAAGAAATTCGCATTGAAAATGTCGATGTTCTGTCCGGAATTTACCTTCGAAAACTTTGTCGCGAGAATGGTATCGCTGTTTAAGATCGTGGCTTTTTCCGATAACCGCGAGGAACTCCCCACTTATTCCGGAAGGGATCTGGGAACAGTTTTCGATAACGTGGTGGATATCTCTTTTCTCGGTTCCATGTCCTGCAAAAGCGTGAAGGAAAGGGACGGTATCGTCTATGTCACGGGTGACGTGTACGTCAAGACTGCGCGCGATCTCGGAGACAGGATCAAAGTGAAGGACGAAATATACCGTATCAAGGCAGGCAGAAGAAAAGAAGCCATGTTTAATACGGATTTTTCGATCTCCAAGAATCAGTGTCATTCATGTGGAGCGAGCTTCGATGCGTTAAAGACAAAGAAGTGTCCGTTCTGCGGTTCTGAATGCCAGACTGAAAACACCGACTGGGTGATATATGACATCCGCAACGTCGAATTTGAATTATTGATCAAAAGGCTGTTGGTTGCCTTTATTATTTTGTTCCTTATAATCATTGCGCTGTTAGACACCCAGGGGCTAATGTAGTCCTAGGATATTTTAGCGAAAATTGTCCGCATATAAGAGTTATGATTATCGATGCCCCATGTATGCAGGTGATATAATTTCTTTGGGTGTTACCCACACGACATAGGCGGTTACCTTCTTCATTCTTGTGATGAGGAGGTGGTGCTGATGAGCGATTATGAAATTCTGATAGTGGTCTTGACCATTATTGCAATAGTAGTAACTTTGATCATTGAGTACATAAAAAATGACCGCCCTCTGCCAAGGTTCGGTCATTAAGTTGATTTTGCTACTGAGGTAACCGTCTAGTGGGTAACACCTCTTTACAAAATAATTATACAACACGATTCCCGATTATCAAGAATTCAACTATTGCAATATTTGGTATTTTTTTATTATGGGCTAAGATATAGATAATTCAAAAGATTTTGTGTTTAACAGATTTGTTACACCGAATTAACGGTGTGCTTTTTAAATTATTATAAGATTTGTTTAATAGAGTATTAATTAAACTGTGAGTAATAAGAGGTGAGTCAATGTATTATTCAAGCGTAGCGATAATATCGTTGATCGTTCACTTAATCATAAATAATGAGGCGCTCAAGAAGGTCGAGAAAACGAGCGACAACTTGATACGCCTAAAATTCCGTAATTATTTGTTAGTATTGATAGTATTCTACATTGCTGATGCAATCTGGGGATTTTTTTACGACCAAAAATGGGTAATCCCAACCTATATAGATACCTGTGTGTTTTTCCTGTCAATGGCTGTTTCGGTTCTTTTATGGACCATAGTTGTTGTTGCTTTTACAGAAAATAAAGGCATATTCGGAAAGATACTTGTCGGGTGCGGTGTGTTTATCCTGGCATTTCAGGCGGGAATACTTATTGCAAACCTTTTCGTACCTATTGTATTTTCGTTTAACGCTGAAAAAGAATATATGGCTCTTCCTGCGAGACACATCGCATTATTGATGCAGATGGTGCTTTTCTTGGCAACTGCCTTTTATGCTTTTATTATTTCTGCCCATTCTGATGGCGAAAAGAGGCGTCATTATAGAACTGTCGGTTTTTCCAGTGTCATAATGGCGATATTTATATTGCTTCAGATGTTCTATCCGCTTATGCCGTTTTATTCGCTCGGATGCCTGTTCGGTACATGCATGATACATGCTTTTGTATATAAAGAAAAGGATATGGAATATGGGATCAAGATGGAAGCTGCCAATCAGAAGGCATATAAGGATGGGCTTACAGGTGTTAAAAACAAGCTGGCATATTTGGAAGCCCTTGCAGAACTGGAGATCAATCTTGAGAACGGCACATTAAAAGAATATGGTGTTGTTGTTTTTGACATCAACGGCCTCAAGCAGATAAACGATACTTTGGGACATGAAGCAGGCGATGAATATATAAAGAGTGCCTGCACCCTTATTTGCACACAATTTGATCACAGCCCGGTATTCAGAATAGGCGGTGATGAATTCGTTGCCATACTTAAAGGCAGCGATTATGAGAAAAGAGAAGAACTTGAGGGTTCTTTCAGAAAATCCATCGACGAGAATCAAAGGAACGGGCACGTTGTTGTATCGAGCGGTTTAGCTGTTTATCAACCTGACAACGACGAAAGCTTTAACGATGTCTTTAAACGTGCAGATCAATTGATGTACGAACGCAAACAAGCTCTCAAAATACGCAGTTGAATTATTCTGTAAGGAGATTCACAAACAATAGAATGTGTAATAGCAGAGAAAAATGAATAATCTTGCAATTTTGGTACAATGTTTTTAACCCGGAGAAGATAAGTCTTTCCAGGATGTGTTCAAACGTGCAGACAGCGCCATGTATGAACAAAAGTGGCGCATTAAGGGTCAGGGGGATAATCTATGTTAAAGAAGATCATCATATTTGTCATGGTTTTCAGCATGCTCGCAGGGGTATGTTCGTGTGCAAAAGCACCGCGCCCGCAGAGTCAGATCACTGATGTGGTTCAGATCGAAGACAATACCTATGAGTGTCAGTTCGAAGGCGTTACGTTCAAGTTCGTGCTCTTCCTGCCAGAGAAGATTGACGGCCATACGCCGCTCATCCTCATGATGACGGGTCTCAATACCAACAGCTCGGGATTCAAGTCCCAGACAAATATGGACGAGACGGCCTGCCCCAGAGGATATGCCGTCTGCTATGTACAGCCCGGTCTGAGAACGGGTGGCAGGGGCTGGGACTGCGGCCTCTCGGAACCCAGGGAAGTGGACAGTCTGGATTACCTTGTTAATCTCGTGATCTATCTTCAGGATGAGTACGGTCTGTCCAAGACCAAGGCTTTCGCGGCAGGATTCTCGAACGGCGGCTTCATGGCGCACAGAGTTGCGATGGAAGCTTCGGACACTTTTCTTGCCGTCGCAAGCGTTGCGGGAGTGATGACGAATATGATATGGGATGAAAGGAGCGATAAGACTAGTATCGGTGTACTCGAGATCTACGGTACAGCTGACACCATAATTCCGCAGAACGGTAACGATACAGCCCTTCCTTATCCGCCGATCGAAGATGTCATGAAATACTGGGCGCAGGCTAACGGTCTCAGTGCTTCAGGTACAGAACAGCTGTCGGGCGTAGCAGAACTTACCAAATATACTGCTTTTCTGAACAAGACACAGGTGTGGTCAGTCAAGATCGACGGCGGCGAACACGTGTGGCCTACAGAGGATATAGCAGGGTTCAATGCTAACGAACTGATACTGGATTTCTTTGATCAGTGCTCGTGACCGGTCTTCAGTCAGGATTGTTTTTATTGGTTTTCGAAAAAGGAAACTTTTTAAGGATTTTTGTATAACGAGGCTTTCTCCAAGGTTCATTTCATGCCTTATTTTGTTATAAAAATCTTTGAAAATCCTTGAAAACATTGGACTTTACAGGTGTTATCTTACCCTGACGCTTTCCTTCGTGTTACAGCGTCCTGTATGGGCAATTTTGTAATTACTAGGGCAAAAACTAGGGCAAGAATATCGGATAACACATAATAACATCAAGTGGCAATCGGACTGTTGAAATGAATATTTTGCTTTAACCAAATTGCAAATAATGATTCTTAATTCCTGAAATACGACCTGTTTTTCTTCGTTCATCCAAAACAATCTGAACTCAATCCTGCTATTTACCTAAATAAAACAAGGTCCCCAAAGTGTGGGGCCACTCTTTCGTCGGGACCTTGCGTTCTTATATTCGAAGGATAAATTATATCCTTCTCTAGTCGGACTCATCCGGACTATATAAATTTATTTCACCACTATCCTCGTTCATCCAAAACTTTCTGAATTCTGTCTTGAGCAATCTTTATAACTGCATCCAGATCTTTCTGTCCCAGAAAATACGGTGGCATCTCTTCGATCAGGATTATTCTTATATCAGAATCTTCATATTTAATTCTTGAGCAACTAAGAATAATCTTTTCTACAAAATCAATGTCCTGAGTTGTATATTCAACATCTAAGTTGTTCCAAAACCCTATAACTTCTGCCCCAACATTTTTGAATACTTCCCGATTAACGACAAAATTATCATCCCGGGCATATCTTGTTTGTATATCTTCAGACAAGAGTATTTTTACAAATTCTCCACATGCTTTAATGTCAACAGCCTGAGAAGAGACCGCAACAGAACACGAGGGAATAAACCTTGGTCCTCTTCCATCAGGTGAGGGAATTCCCTGCATAGTTACACCTTTTCCGTATCTTGCACCAACCCATGAAGCAAATTCGTAATAGTTTCTTATGCCTCTGCAATGGCCGGCAGTGTCTTCTCTATAAACAGCATTTGGAAAAGGTCCGTCGGACAATGTCGCCTGATACCAGTTATTAAATGAAGTGCCTTTCTCACTAACATTATCTCTAACAAAATCTGCAAGTTCTGCAAATTCAGGCTTTGAGAGGTCTACCTTGTTATTAGTAATGAATTCATCACCAATATTACTGAAAAGCACGGAAAAGTATGTAGCCTGACCATATAATATCGGATCTTTTCCGTTCATTACTTCATCGACAAACTTAGAATAATCTTCATATGTATATCCCTTGCCTGAACTTCCGGCGTTTGCATTTTTTGTCTGTATTCCTTCTATTTCAAAACTGATAGGAAGTTGATATATTTTACCATCGATTTTTGAACCCTCGATTATGTTGATAAAGTATCTTTCAGGATCGAGATCCTTTACATATGGCGTAAGGTCCGCAAGACAGTTTGAATTATTGATCTGAACAAAACTGCTTGTGTTTATCAATATATCAGGTCCGTCACCATTCATAATGTCTATAGCAAGTTTGTTGCTGAATAGAGAACTGCCTTTAAGTTTAGTCATATACAAAACATCATCATTATTATCATCATAATCAGAATTATTGTAGTAATCATTTATATCATAACGTGTTGAATACTCAATAAAGTGCTTATCGTTTGTCTCGTTAAAAAACAAAATAGCTTCACTCAAGCGTTTATCTTCCACACCATGAGGTGAGAACAACTCCAAGACTGTTTTTCCAGCATGAGGATTATTGTCAGCTTTAATAAGCTCTATAAAGTTGGCTTTATCTGCTTTCTTTTCGTCATATGCTCCTGATGTATTGTTAACCCCGAAAAGAACAAAGCGGTCTTCAAAGCATTCGACTAGTTCGAATCTGTCCATAACTCCGCTGTTGAAGTCACACCAGCTGTAGTTAAACACTTCTTCGATCTTTTTAAGTCTTGCATTGATCCGTGAAAAGCCATATCGGGTCTTAAAATAGACCATTCCGTCAGAACCTAAAACATAATCGGATAATAGTGCACCATTTATCCATTCATAATCTTTTGCATCAGCTTCGATTAGTTCATTATTGGTGAGATCAAGTTCGTAATAACCTTTTTCCTTACCGATAGTTGCAGGCAATAATGCTTTAGTATCACTTAAGGCCAAAACAGTATAAATGTATATGCTTTTGCCTTCTTTCTTTATCTCGATATCTGAGACCTTTCCATCCGGTGAAATTGTTTTTATGTTACAGTATCGGAAATTAGTTTCAGTCTGAAACATAGTCTCTTCAACTGTATAATTGCCAATTTCGTATATTGTTGTATGCTTATAATCATTACTTGTATTTCCTGTGCGCGAATCCAGAATCTCCCCTGTTAACGGATCATAATCTCTTTCTGCTGAATTTGTTTTCAAAGTGATTTTTCCATCCAAATAATAAAGTCCATCAATAGAGTATTCACTGGCAGTAAAGTCCTTTTTCAGATCAATAGAATTAACTGTCTGATTAGTTTTCCGATCAATAATACCTAAAATACTATAAGTGTAGTCGTTAAAATTAAATGTAGCATCCCTCTCATTATCTGGAGGAAGCTCGTATGTACCTCCGGTTTTTATTACAAAATAATTGTCATCCATACCAATTAACTGGATGTTTGGATTGTCTCTGACTTTTTTCCCTTCTTCAACACCGGTATCCACCTCGATATTATTAACATTGAACCAAGGATCATCTGCCTTGATCTTTCTAACTTCTTTAGACGTATTAACAAATGAACAGCTTGTAACTAACAATATGGCTGCCATGCTCAATGCAGACGCTTTACGACTTAGTTTTGCGGGCTTTTTTATATTGATAATCCTCTTCTTCATCATTTCATATCCACCTCTCATTCCGGTTGACAAGGTAAATACAGCTGATGTATTTGACTGCTGTTGAAGCATTCTCAGTAGGGTTCTTGCATAATCTTTAGAAGAATCGGCACCATATATTTTCATGACTTCTTCATCGCACGCTAATTCACAATCTCGTCCGGAAAGAACAAAAGCTGCCCAAATAATGGGATTGTACCAATTAAGGAATAGAACCAGATATCTGATCAACACCCACAAATGATCACCGTGTTTAAAATGACAGGCCTCATGGCAAACTATATATTCATTTATCTTCTCCGAATTATTATCTACATAGATTTTGTTAAACAGTAGGAATGGCGTTTCTTTATGCCTGATACTATAAATCCTCAGTCCACTAGCAGGATCTCTTCCGATATATTTCCTATTATGTTTACAATGCAATATAAACCCGATATTGTACGCAATTAGGGCAGCTATCAGAGCGGCTGAAACACAATAACTGATATTTACTAAAACCGATTCAATCTTTTTCGATTCGTTTGTTTTTATATTTGTTGCTGCGTAGTTATTTGTTACTGGTACGTGCTCATCAATTAGTTCGGGAGCACTTTGCAATTCATGATCTTCAACTGATAGATTATCTGGAATAACTTGCTCATTCTGTTTATTCTCAAACATAACTGTAGGAGAGACATCATCTGCTGCTTCATATATCGCAGTTTCGGTTTTGGGAGTAAACAGATCATTCAGAATATCTGATACAGGAACATCAATCTTAACGAAAGGCACTAGTATCATGTAGATTGGAATTACGATCCAGAAAGCATACTGATGCTTACGGCGGATCTTTCCGTTCGATAAAGCTCTGATAATGATCATTCCGAGCGATAATATAGATATTCCAATAATATAGCGCAACATATTAATCCTCTTCGATTATCCTTCGAAGTTCCTCTAACTGCTCTTTAGTAAGTTTGTCTGAACACTTCAGGTTGGAGATCAGTAATCCGACATTGCCACCATACACTTTATCCAGAAAAGACGTTGTCTCTTCGAGTTCAGCTTCCGTTCTGTCTATAGCAGCGCTGAACCACTTGGTCCGTCCTTCCTGCACAAAGGTAACTATGCCTTTTTCGACCATGCGGTTAAGCAGGGTTATTACAGTCTGTTTAGACCAGCCTGTCGTAGCATACAGGGTTCTAGTAAGTTCCATTAAAGTCATGGATTTATTTTTCCAAAGACAATCGACTATCTTCCATTCAGAATCCGTTAAACGCATTAATAATCATTCCTCCACGATGGTCTACTATTGTTTACCAATATACTACGTTGGTCGACAAGAGTCAACCAACAACGTTTTAGTTTATCGAAATATTGTCCGCATATAAGAGTTATGAATATCGATGCCCCTGTATGCAGGTGATATAATTTCTTTGGGTGTTACCCACACGACATAGGCGGTTACCTCCTTCATTCTTGTGATGAGGAGGTGGTGCTGATGAACGATTATGAAATTCTGATAGTGGTCTTGACCATTATTGCAATAGTAGTAACTTTGATCATTGAGTACATAAAAAAATGACCGCCCCTTCTTGCCAAAGTCAGCGGTCATAATGAACGTTTTCTGAGGTAACCGTCTAGTGGGTAACACCTCTTTACAAAATAATTATACTACACGATTCCCGATTATCAAGAATTCAACTTTATTAGCTATGTTTATAGTAGCAAGTGTTTTCTCAGTTTTCTATTATCTGACTGGTGGCTTTATTTTCTTAGCCGGTATCTCTAGTGACTTTCTTGTTCTTTGTTCTATCCGCTTAGCCCTGTCATTCTTAATCTTTTCGATTGCCTTTTTAGGATTCAGGAACTCTTTGAAGGCTTCTACAAGTCCCTTGGCTTCTATGAAGTCAGTAAACTGTTGAACCATTTTCTTTAGATATGCTACTTCAGTTTTGAGTTCATCGACCTTTATCTTTAACGTTCTCGTTTTATATTCATAATCGTGATAAAGCCTTTCGAGCGTGTCCGCAAGCTGATATCTTGCTATCAGCTTGTCGTATATCGTTTTAGGAAGCTTTACCATCGGTTCTTTGCCGAACATGGAGGGGACAGGTGTTACTTTTGATTCTATCTCCTGTATTTCTGCATAAGACGGCTTCATCGCTTCTGCGATGCCATTGATTTCTTCTTGTTTTGATCTGATCTTAAGCTCTGCCTCTTCGATCCGCTCCTTAATATGCTTTAGTTCTTCTTCCTGTTCATCAATTACAATGTAATTGCTCTGAATCTGAGAATCAGTAGTGTTGATCAGTGTTATTGCCTCCTCTTTCTCGGAGTTCAGTATCTCAAGCTCGGCTTCCGCTTCTTCCTTCTCACGCATCGCTGCCCTATATTCCGGTAAGGAATAGTTGTCACGGACTATACCAAGTACTTCAGTCTTGATTTCTCTCTTTTTGCACAGCTCTTCAAGGAAATCTCTTTCCCTCTGCTGCCAGTGCATAGTCTCAGTATCGTTCTTGCCTATAGCAGGAGCGATTCCCATTTCCTGTAATCCTTTAGATAAGCTGTTCCTTGTTTTTAACCCTGTCTTATATCCGTGTGCTACGGGTATATAGTCCAGGTGCAGGTGAGGGGTAGCCTCATCCATATGGAGTACTGCATTGAACAGTATCAGGTTTGGATTCCTCTCCTGAAACGTTCTTGCATATTCGTCCAATACTTCTTTAGCTAGCCTTGCCGCTTCCGTGATGTAGCCGTTCTCATCGAGAATACCCGTATCGTCTCTTTTACCGATCTGAACTACGTTCTCATAAAAGACTTTCTCGTTATTCTTAGACTGCTTTACTTTTGAAAGATAGTTTCCTATCTTCCTGTCGTTCCTTTTTTGCTTAGCGTTATAATCAGCCACCGCCTTTCCGAAGATTTCTTCGTAGGCTTTTTCTATCGGGATCTGAACATAGATCACATTCATAGATGTTCTGGATGCATCTACGTTCTTGGCTATGAATTCTCTGTTGTTATGGTTTATACTGCCTTTACCTTTTACGAATGATATGGTTTTTGCCATCGGATCTACCTCCTTTCTTTAAGTGATATTTAGCTTGACTCTTGAAGCTGTCTTGTTACTTCTGACAGAAGTAACGCCTTATGAGTTTTGACACTGCGTATCAAAACTCAAGGCGCCCCTTCGGGGGATTACTCGGAATAGAGGTCTATTCCTCGTACCACGTTCTGGTCCCTAAGGTCTCGTCCTTCGTTCAGACGAAGGAAAGCTTCCAACGTGTCGCCACGTATGAGAAGCTTTCTCCCGACCTTAAGGACCGGCAGCTTTTTCCATTCGATTAGCTTACGGAGAGTGTTTCTACCTATCCCCGTAAACTCCGCTGCCTCGTCGATCGAATACGCTATCCTTATGATCTGCATCTGAGCACTCTCCTTTCTGTTGCATTATGCAACTCTTGATATTGCATAATATAAAGCCTCAACTTAAACATGTCAAGCGTTATGCAATTTTGTAATATTTCTCAAAGTTGCATATTGCATTTTGTTTTCCCTTGTGATAGAGTAACCACATGAACCTTTGAGGAGGCATTTCGTATGAGTAATAAAGAGCTTAGAAAGCTAATCGGTAGTAGAGCCAAACAAAGGAGATTGGAATTAGGTCTTAATCAGCAGTATGTAGCTGACAAGATGGATGTAAACAAATCCACGATCCAGAGATATGAGGCGGGAGCCATAGACAATACCAAGAAACTCGTTCTTGAAGGTCTGGCAGAAACGCTTCATGTTTCAGTCGAGTGGTTGAAGGGAGAAACGGAAGAATACACATCAGACATTACGGACGAGAAGGATCTTAAGATAAAGGACATTTTCGGAAGACTTACCTGTATCGAACAGGAAGATCTCAAAGATGAAGAATATAACTTTTCTAAAGATCTTCTAATCTTTATGTTAAGCGAATACGAATCGTTCTTAGATTCGTTCCGCTCAGGATGTGAGAAGTACAAGGGTGATCAGAGAGGAAAGAACATTGCAAAGGCAACGGGCTTCGGTTCCGTTGAAGAATATAACGAAGTAATGTTCCTCAGAGAGATAACCCACACGATAAATGCCTTCAACGACATAGAGGTAATACTCAGAAACTACTCGAAGGATTCAAACGACGCATACATGCAGCTTAAGAGACTGATGATTCAGGATGAATAGAAAAGCAATCGGAATTATCGTATAGTATTTAATTAGCATTTCAACAGTTCCGATTGCCGGATTAAAGAAAGGAATTTTATTAAAATGGCAAAAGGATCTGTAAGAAAAAGAGGCAAGAAGTGGTATTACCGCTTCTGCATGGAAGATGCTTCCGGCAGGCTCATCCAGAAAGAATTTGCCGGAACTGAAAGCAAGAGTGAGACTGAAAAGCTCATGAGGAAAGCAATGGACGATTATGAAAATAAGAAGTTCATTGTTACAGCAGAAAACATCACACTTGCTGAGCTCCTTGACAATTGGGCAGAAGAAGATCTTAAGACAGGCACTCTGAGCAACGGGACTGTTTTGACTTACACGTTCTGCATTAAGCAAATAAAGAAACATCCTATAAGCAATATGAAGCTTAAGGAAATTTCTGCTGAACAACTACAGTTGTTCTTCGATCTTATTGCTTTTGGCGGCAGAGAAGGAAATTTCGATGCAGGAAAAGGATTTGGTAATAGCTATATAAATATATATTCTGCAATTATGAAACGTGTTTTCAAATTTGCAGTATTTCCGAAGAAGTTTATTACCATCAATCCAATGCAGTATGTTGTTATTCATTTCAAGCAGGATACTTCAGAACTGTTTGTTTCTGAAATGGATGAAAGTGCAACTCCGCTCACTCCGGAGATGTTCGAGATGCTTTTAGCATATCTTAATGAACATCGACCTGACGTGGTTCTCGCTGTACAGATATCGTATTATACAGGTCTGAGAGTTGGAGAAGTCTCAGGACTTACCTGGCAGGATATCAATCTCGAAGAACAGTACTTGATTGTACGAAGAAGTGTTTCCCGCAACGCTATGAGGCACAAGACTGAAATAGGAACCACTAAGAGAGCAAAAGTAAGGACTGTAGACTTCGGAGATAACCTGACGAAGATTCTTAAGGATGCAAAGAAGCAGCAAACGCTTTTAGAGAAAGCGTATGGCGAACTGTATCAGAGGAACTTTTATAAGGAAGTTCACGAGAAGAACCGCACATATTTTGAGTGCTACTCTTTAGATGGAACACAAGAAGTACCTGAAGACTACAATGCTATTGATATGGTATGCAGATGTAAGGACGGAAGGCTTCTTGTACCGACAGCTATTAAGGAGGCATGTAAATATGCTGCTAAGAAAGTGCCGATGCTTGAAGGTTTTCACTTTCATGTATTACGTCACACTTTCACGACAAACCTTCTCAGGAGTGGTGCAGCAGTGAAGGATGTTCAGGAGATGCTGGGGCATGAAAAAGTCGGCACCACAATGAATGTCTATGCTCATGGCAACCGTGAATCTAAGAAAGCTTCTGCCAAACTGCTCGACAAACTTGCAAGTTGAGGTTTTGCCCTTATTAAGAAATTACTAGGGCAAATACTAGGGCAAAACAAGAAAAATCGAGTAGTAAACCATGTAACTCCCTTGTTTTTATTGGGTTTTCGAAAATGGAAACTTTTTAAGGATTTTTTAATAGTTTAGTTTCAGAATAGTGCTCGTAAACGGAAAAAGGGAGGACAGGTATGAGCACTGTTATTGAAACAAAGGATCTTTGCAAGACTTATATAGTTAATAAGCAAAGTAATAATGTTCTTCAGAATGTAAACTTTTCTGTCGAGGAAGGCGAGTTCGTTACGGTCATGGGACCGTCGGGCTCGGGCAAGTCGACGCTTCTTTATACCGTGAGCGGAATGGATAACGTTACCGCGGGAAGCGTGTTTTTCGATGGCGATGAGATTACTGCAATGAAGGATAAGCAGCTCATAAACTTAAGACTTCTTAAGATGGGTTTTGTATTCCAGCAGATGTACATGATGAAGAAACTCAGCATCATTGACAACATTATTCTGCCGGGTTTTCAGGCGAAGATAAGGCCGAGGGAAGAGATAAGAAAAGATGCCGAAGAACTGATGAGAAAGCTCGGGATCATCGATGAGGCAGACCGCGAGATCACAGAAGTATCCGGCGGACAGCTCCAGAGGGCATGCCTTTGCAGGGCGCTTATTAATCACCCTAAGGTCATCTTTGCAGACGAGCCGACGGGAGCTCTTAATTCAAAGGCTTCTAATGAGGTAATGGAGAGGCTTCTCGAGGCAAACCGCATGGGAACGACGATCCTCATGGTAACGCACAGCGAGAAGGTCGCGTCGATCTCCGACAGGATTATCTATCTCATGGACGGCAACATCCAGGGCGAACTCATTCTCGGAAAGAAGACGGATGATGACCTTTCCGGAAGAGAGCGCAAGGTAAGAAACTGGCTGGAAGAGATGGGTTGGTAATATGTATCTGAGAATGCTTAAAAGGGATTTGAAGGATAAGCCGGTCCTCAATATCGTTACCTTTATTTTCATGGTTGCGGCGGTCACTTTTATGGTAATCGGATTTACTCTGCTATATTCGCTTTTCTCCGGTTCAGAGAAGACATATGAGAAATGCCATTCAACAGATGTTTATACTATCTTTGACCGCAGTATTTCCGATGAAGAAGGACTGGTCAGGAGGTTCTCGGAAGATTTAGAGAACAAGTCGATCATTACTGAGTACCTGCACGATGAGACAGTTATGTTAAACTTCACAAACATCGAAATGATCGGAGAAAACATCACTGAAACGGTACACTATTCTTCGCAGATGATGATTGCCGGAATGCCTGATAAATATGATATTCCGATAGATTTGAACAATAACTATTTTGAAGTTCCGGATGGCGGAATTGCAGTATCCCAGACTCTCAGCAACAGATTCAATCTCAAACCCGGAGAGAAGATAAGACTTACAACGCAGATGGGCAATGTATATGAATATACGGTAACGACAGTCTATATTAATCCTGCCTCAACGCAGGTCGACCGTCTTTATCTGTCAGACCGTGATAAGGAACAGTTCTATTCCGAATGTCCGCTTAAGCGTGAGATCTTCTATTGCATGGCTACGCCGGGTCTCGAAAACTATATCATTACATTAAGAGATTCGTGCACGGATCTTATGCTCAAGTATGAGGACTATCACGCGGACGGATATGCGTCACATGTCCTTTTTATACACAATGACGGACTTTTCTCGATCATAGTGTCTACCTGCATGCTCGTTGTGGCAGTTGCGGTCATGGTGATGACGATGATCACGATCGACTTCAGTCTCAAGTCCGCGATAAAGAGGGAAGAACGCGAGATCGGCATGATGAAGGCCATCGGAGTATGGTCGCTCTCATATAAGACGCTGTTCATAGTCAAGTATCTGTTTTTTGCGGTTTTAGGTGGCGTTATAGGACTTCCTTTAGGATTCTTTTTGAGCAAACTTCTGTTCAACAAATTCGTTATGCATGTTATGTATCCGGATGTATCCATGATGGTCATCATAAGTGCTGCCGCAAGTATTGCAACGATCCTTCTCATAGTATTGTTCAGCTTTTTTGCGCTCCGCAGAATGAATAAGATCAGCGTAATCGATGCGATTCACGGTGAGAACAGAGGAGAGAGATTTAGCAGCCTTCCGGGCCTTGCTCTCAACAATAAAAAGCATATGACGGTTTCCTCGTTCCTTGCTGTCAGCGACATATTAAGAGGATTTAAGAGATACATCCTTCTCATTCTTGCGTATGTCCTGGGAATATGTATAGTTCTGTTTGTTGTAAGACTCAATGACACGCTGATGTCAACGGATTATGCGCATACATATTTCCAGCAGGGAAGACTCGATTTCTTCTTAACCATAGAAGATTCTTATTACGAGAAGTTATACAGCGGGGCTGGCAGTTTTGCGGGTGTAGTAGACATCCTGAACAAAGACCTCAAAGATAACGGGATCCCCGCCAGGATGACTGTTACTTATAAGAGCAATGCCCAAATGACTTTTGACGGTAAAGAAACGGTATGTGTGATCGAATGGTGTGACGAGCCTTCAGATAAAATAGAATATTTTGCAGGAAATGCGCCGAAACTGAGAAATGAGGTTGCGGTCGGTTACTATATGGCAATGGAAAGGAATATACATATCGGAGATACCATAACGATCGAGTACGATAAGTATGCTGATGACAGAACTACTTTCCATAAGACAAGCGAAGATTTCATCGTAACTGCTTTTGTGGACCGGTTCGGTAACAATAATCCTGCTGCGATTATGGGTGATGAATTTGAGGGCTCTTTGGTTACGGACTCAGATTATTTCAGCTGCGAAATAGATGCCCCCAAAGCACAGCACGATGAGATCATCGCGAAGATCCAGGCTCTATATCCTGACGGCGAGATCACAGTGCTTCATAATAACGAGATCATGCCCCATTTTCTCGTCGGTTATAAGGAGATGTTCAGTCTAATTATCTTCATCGTATCGGTAATCTGCGCTGTCGTCTTAACATTGCTTACGACACTTTATGAAAACATATTCATTGATGAAGAGACATCTGACATTGCCCTTTTAAAGAGCATGGGATTCGAGAGAAGCACGATACGCGCCTGGCATTTCTTAAGGCTTTTGTTATTGACGGTTTTCTCACTGGCATTTACCTATGTATTCATGGAAACTGCAGGTAATTTCCTTGTCGGAAATCTTTTCAGGTCAATTATGAAAAATGCTTCATTCAGCCTGAAGGTTCTGCCCGTAAGCAACTTTATTATCGTACCTGTATGTGTCATTACAGGGCTTGCGCTGGTTATCTACCTGATGACAAGAATTACAAACAAGATCCAGATCTGGAAAGTGAGAAATGAATAATGAAAAGATATATTGAGATACCGGCAATTTTGCTATTAACGGCAACACTGCTTACAGGCTGCGGAACGGCTTCCGTGATATCAGTAAATGATAATGCCATGTTACCTGTTGATTCATATAACACGAAAGAGATCCGCGAATATACGGATGCCGGGATTGTCGAAGAACCAGTCAAGACTATCTCTTCTGATGACGGACTTTGCGTTATAAAGGTTATGCCGAGTTATTATGATGTAACTCTTGATTATGAGAAAGGTGACAGGGCAAGCGTCGGGAAAGCATACGGCACTCTTCTGAAAGAGAAGATGCCGGAGTTTATTGAGACCATGGAACCTTATCTTTTCGAGAACATCAGAATGGCATACGGCGGGAACTACACGGCAGAAGTTGTAGAAGAAAGACAAAGGATACTTTTCGAATCGTTAAGACCTGAATACAGGGAGGAGATAGATGCTTTTGCGGAAGCTATCTCCAATGGAGGACACGGCATAAATGAGGACCGGGAGTTCAGTTATGAGGAAGCGGTCCTTGTCCAAATGATCCCTGATGCTCTCCGCCCGACGTGCTGCAGTGCACTGTCTTTATGGGGAAGCAAGACAGTTACCGGAGACATGATCACTCTCAGAAATCTCGAGTGGAATCTGGGTTCAGATAACCAGATGGGAAAGATAAATGCCGTTACTCATATGAAAAACGGTTCCAGATCATTGACTGCGATCTCGGCGCTCGGGCTTCTTGATATCATTTCCGGAATTAACGATGACGGTGTGTTTGCGGCAATTCTCGATGTCGGTTCGGTGCAGCGCGAAGCATATGTCTGCGAGGGCAAGAAGTGCTATACGATGGAACTCAGATATGCACTTGAAGAATACTCGTCAGCACAAGAACTTGGTGAGTTTATGGTTGCCGGGAGCGGAGAATTTACCTGGTGCCACAACCTGATTATCACTGACGGCAATGATGCATATGTAGCTGAGGACTGTGTCAGTCAGGTGGTTGAAAGCGGCAAAGGAAGGTCAGTTTTACGCGATAACAAAACACCTATCTTTGACGGCATCTCATGGGATAGTGATGATTCGCTCTGTACAGTAAATTCATTTACCACAAAAGGAAATCAGGACGGTTTTACTTCAAGCAGTTCAAACATCATAAGGTTCAACAAATACAATAAATGGGTCAAGGCAGTTGATAAGTTTACGGTAAAAGACGTTAAGGACCTTATCACGCAGGAAAGAGTTAACCAATATGAGGTCAACAATATACACAGCGGCGGAAGCGCACAACTGATAATCGTTGATCATCACACGGGTTCTGTCCAGGTAGCATTCAGCGGTCCTGATGGAGTAGTCGACAAGCCTGATTTTATTGAAGTAGAAGTGATAAGCGACTAAAAATCCATAGCACCTGCAGGCTGCGCCGTCAATGGACGTAAACTTGCCTCCGGCACCATTGACTGCTTGCCTTGGCAGGTGCTCTTTTTGTGTTTAAGAGGCGCGAAGGCGCCTCCTGCATCAAAGATGCCGAGACTTGAATAGTCTGTGATTACTCCTCCCGGAGATACTCCCGTTTTGCCGGTCGAATTTAGTTTCAGAGCCCGGATCTGGTGCCTCCCGGACCATTATAGTTTGTCGTATCCTTAGGGGATTCTGTAAGAGGTTTGTATGCTTTCTTGCAGGTTCTTGTAATATCGTGTAGGCGATTGTCGATTTTGTTTCAAAAGTTTTCAGGAATCCTGAAGGTTCATTGCGATGTTTTGTCGTATGGATTTTTGGTTTTAAGGAGTTATTGGGCACTGAGCAATCTATCTGATTAATAACCGCATTCACCGGCCAAAATGGCACCGACAATGTCAAATAAAATCACACAAGAAATCACTGAAGAAATCCGACAAAAGCCCTGAAAGCACACACAATATTACAGAAACCTGCAAGGAATATAACAAAACCACGGCAGAATCCCCTATCAAACCGACAAGAAATCAGGGAGGAAAAGGCGCACTTCTGAAGCTGGAAACTGGTTATAAAAGCATCGTAAGATGAGAGCCGGGGAACCCCGGCTCTTGAACACCATAAAGCGCCTGCGAGCAGGCGGTCAAGAGCGCACGAAGTGCGGGGCTGAGCCAGTACTCTTGACGGCTTATGCGAAGCAGGTGCTATCTGTTATGTGCTTGTTATTGAATAATAGAGCTCGCCGTCTTTGAGGCCTTCACCGTTGGTCTTGAGAATGCCCATTTCTTCTACGGTGACAAGCTGGAAGCCTTCATCTAAAAGTGCGGGAACTATCTTTTCGACAGCTTCAGCCGTGGATTTGTAAAGATCATGCATGAGAACTATATCGCCGTCTTTTACTTTGCCGATAACATGTTTGCAGGTCGATTCAGTATCCTTTGACTCCCAGTCGCGGGAGTCAACGCTCCAGAGGATGATGGGGCAGCCGCAGGCGGCCTGAACAGTCTCATTCCATTTGCCTTCCGGAGGTCTTAAGCAGGTTGAAGGTTTACCGGTTACACGGATAAGCTCATCATCTGTGTTTTTGAGATTGTTTTTTATCTCCGTATCGGTCAAAGAGGTGAGCCTGTTGTGACCGAACGTGTGGTTGCCCTGTTCGCAGCCCAGCTCGGCCTCGCGTCTTGTCTGGTCTTCGTTCCAGGAGATCCTGTCTCCGACGATGAAGAAAGTGCATCTCTGGTCGTAATGTTCGAACGTGTCGAGTATCGAATCGGTGTATACGGACGGACCGTCATCGAATGTAAGTGCGACCATGGGCTTGGTGCCGTCAACGTCGCGGATAATGACGCCGTCGTCATCAAAATAATAAAGATGGTTATCGTAGTAGGCTCTTACGCCGGTCAGAAGCTTGCCGCCGACATAAGCACGGATGGAGCCGTCGATATCAAAGAAGCCGTCAATGCCTGCGCCGGTGGTCTCATCGAAGCTGTATTTTTCGCCGTCGATCTCGATGTCGCCGGTCGTCATGAGTCCTGTGTCCTTATCGAAGTAATACTGAAGTCCGTCGATGACCGTAAGACCGGAAGCGCCCTCGCCGGTTTCCTTGTCGAAATACATCTTGCCTGATGACGTATCGATCCAGCCCGTAGTCATTATTCCGGTGGCGGGATCGTAATATTTTGTGGTGCTGCCAACCTTCTGGGGGCCGAAACCCATTATTCCGTTGGAGTCAAAAAAGTACTGGTTACCGTCGATCATCAGCTCGCCGATGACCATGCGGTTCGTTGAAGGATCAAAATATCTGGTCGTACCGTCAGGCATCTTACTGAGCCCTGAATACGGCCTTCCGAAATCGTCGTAATAATATACGCCATCTGCTGTCTTCACCCAGCCCTTTTTGACAATGAACAGCTCGTAGCATAAAAATGCTGCCAGAGCGATGATGACAACAATGGCTGGAATAATAAAAAATAAAGCTTTCTTACTTTTCATCGTAAATTAACCCGGATAGATTTTCTGTACGAACAGTAGTCTATCACGGTAAAAGCAAAAGTGTGAATCTTTTTTGTTACAGATATCGGTTCTCGTATTCTTCGATCGAGACAGGCTTGCTGTAATAGTATCCCTGGATCAGGTCGCAGCCCAGCGCCTTTAGATCGTCTATCTGGTTTTTGCTCTCCGCGCCTTCGGCAAGACAGACAAATCCGAGCTCCTTGGCGAGCGAGATGATGTGTCTTAATACAGCGAAGTCTTCCTTAAGCACGGTGTCGACGCCAACCTTATCTACAAAGCTCTTATCGATCTTCAGGGTGTCAAGAGGCATCTGCGTGAGGAGGGAGAACGATGAATAGCCCGTTCCGAAGTCGTCCATCGAGATGTGGAAACCTTCGTTCCTGAGTTCGTTCAGAACGTGGATCATCTGCTCCGTATTGTCGTATGAAGCGCTCTCGGTAAGCTCGAAATCAATGAGATCGTGATAGACGTTGTACGAATCGACGATCTCAGTCAGGTGCTTTACGAGATTCGTGTCGTAAAGGCGGTCTCTTGAGAGGTTGACCGATACGGGGTAAAGGATCTTTCCTTCTTTCCTCCATTTATCGAAGGTCATGCACACTTTCTTGAGGACGATGTCATCGATCTTGCCTATTGAACCGTCCCTTTCGAAGAACGGGATGAACTTTCCGGGGTAGAGGAATTCCTTTTTCTTGTAATTCCATCTTATAAGCGCCTCGGCGCCTTTGATCTTCTCGGTCATGATGTCGAATTTGGGCTGGAGATAGACGACGAATTCATCATTTTCGATGGCGGTGTCAAGATATGCCTTGATGTAATTGCCCCAGAGGATGTTATCGTGCATCTTATCCGTGTAAACGATGATCTCGGTCTTGTTGTGCTTGACGCCCAATGCCTGGGCCAACTTGCCGGCGTCTGCCACTCTGTTGCCCGACAACATGGACCGTTGCATCGGAACGACACCGCATCTGTAGTAGATCTTATAGTTCGGATCCTCTTCAAGGTGGGACAGGCCGTCGAAGAATGTGGTGAGCCTTTCGATCATCTTATCCTCGGGCATGTCCTTGATCATCATGGCGAAATTGTCGTTGTGGCACCTCGCGCTCGCATAGACAAAATCGGACTCTTTCATGGCTGTAACAACGTTACACAGCACTTTATTGCCCGCAATATGGCCGTAAACCTCGTTTATTACCCTGAACTCCTTTATGTCGAAATGGACGAAGGCATAATCCTTTATTTCGTAGTCCATCGGCATCTCGAGGAAGGGAACGAGATGATTCCAGTTATAGTGATTCGTGACGTGATCGGTGAATGCCCTGGTGTAGAGGGTCTTCTTGTCGAAGCTTTCGTGGTCGTCTCTTATTATATTGGCGGCCCTGTCCTCATCGACCTTCATCTCATAGAGGATCCTGATCTTTTTGCCACTCTGGAAAACGCTGATAACATCTGGATCTTCCTTGATTGACAGGTCGCTGCAGGCCCTGTGGGCATCGTCATCTTCGCTGATCTTCCTGAATATCTCACTGATCGAATCGATATTAACCTCGATCTCGTTGTCGATCTCTATCGAATAGAAGAAGGAACCCTCCAGAACGACCGATTTAAGATCTTCGGGGTAAGATACCTCCGGGTCATCTTCCCTGAATTCGATGCCGATCACGGATTTTCCGAGCGACCTGATGTAGAAGATTCCGGGGTAATCGTAAGTTCCGAAGGCATTGGTGTAACGTGCCGTCGCATCGTCGATCTTTCCATTGTAGAAATCTTTGAGCGCAGATTCATCCGCGTCCGTGTAATACAGGATCCTTTTGGGTTTATAGAGCTGGTTAAGTTTATTTATAAACATATGAGCACCTCCGCAAAACGGATTTTCTGCTTTTATTATTTTACCAAACCGGCGTCTCTTTTTGGGTATTCGAGGAAGTGGAAGGTCTTATGTTCTTAAGCGAACATCCGCTGGAATTCCTGATCGTCCTCATAACTTTGATCCTTGCTACTTATCTCTGTACGTCGATCCTTCCCAAGGTATTGCGAAAACGTGAGAAGAAGGATATCGAAGTGCTCTCAAAGAACAATCCGCACGAGCTGGCTCCCGAACAGGGAGCGGAAGCATATTATGATTCGAGCTATCCGTTCTCTGCAATTGAGACGAACGGAAAATTCGTACCGATCAAAGACGGCTGGAAATACGTGGAGCAGACCCGCTACGATCCGAGGGGTGTTATCCCTGAAATAGAAGAGAATAATGAAGAAGGCGGCACTGACTTCGAGAAGCAGGGTCAGAACAGGCACATGATGCAGTAAGAGGACCGGTTATCTAATATTAGGATAATTCTGATATCCCGGCGGAACATAAGCAGGTGCAGGTGCTGCCGGCCTGGGAGTTCCGCAGTTGCCGCAGAAATTATATGCGGAAAGTGAACCGCATCTGGGGCACGTCCATGTATAGCTGAAGGAACGCTGTTTTCCGCACTTGAAGCAGAAGTTAAGATTATTTTCAGCTCCGCAGCTGCATGTCCAGCTGCCTGCGACTGCAGGCCTGTAAACGACCTGGACCGGAACCGGCTGTGCAGCCTGCCCCGCTTGTGCTGCCTCTCCGGGCAAAGTGACGATGCAGTAATCGTTCCTTGAAGACTTGAAAACTATGATGAAAGACACGATGAACAGGGCGGTCACATAGAAGATCCAGAGAATGAAGCTGATGCCTGTAAGAAGATTCTCTCCGGACGCTTCGCCTGCCATCAGGATAGCATCGTAGATGCCGTGTGTAATGACGGGAACGAATATCGAGAGCAGGAAATGCAGCGCGCATTTTCCTTTTTTGTTAGTGAGGACGGCATACTTTGCCTTGCTGTAGAAGAAGCCCATGAAGACTCCGTAACATGCATGTCCCGGAACTGCGGTCAGCATTCGGATAATGGCTGTGAGAAGACCGTAATCGCTGACGTAACTTATGTTTTCCAGAGCGGCAAAGCCCAATGAGATAAAGACCGCATACACGATGGCATCATAGCTGTAATTGAAGTGTCTGTTCTTCCAGGTGAAGATCCTGAGGATCAGGAATTTTCCCATTTCCTCGGCTGGCGCTACGACCATTGTTGCGGAAAGGATGGCGCCCAATATGGTAGTCTCAGTCGGGGTGATCAGATCAAGGATGAATATTCCTGCGGTCTCAAGAAGAACAGCCGAGACAACAGTGCTCATTCCCGCGAAGAATAAAGCGACCAGAAGGCCGAATGGTTCTTTCTCCTTCTTGTCATTGAAATAGATGAAAAGTATAAGTCCTATTACGGGGATCAGCGCTAGAATGAATAACAAAGGGGTTCTCCTTAAATCTTATGCCTGAATTATGAACGGGTCCGTCATGTTTTCGCCGGAACTCCATGTTGTATTATATTATAACTGCAACAGATTTGATTTTGGTTATTTGCATAGAGGTGGATCATGAAAAAGTGGTATGACGAAGAATACGAATTTACTGTTGAAGTAACCGGTTTTCTGCATGGCGATCACACGGAGAGATACTGCCGAAACGGTGAAGAGATCGGTGATAAATATACATGCACCTACGGGTGCCCGGTAAATGAACAGGGATACGGCATCTGCTCAAAAACGATGATGATGCTTCATCCCCTGATGGATGCCGTAAGAAGCGGAGGCGATCTCACCAATCTCGGAGGTGACGGCAAATACACTAAGACCATCGTCTGTCCTGACGGCTGCGTGATCTTCAGACTGACCGCAACTCCTCTTGGAAATGAGAACTTCCATAAGGGCGGCTTCTGGGACTACCCGGATGAGACGCAGAAGGATAGACAGTAACTGAATCTGCCGTCTTAGCCGACGGCTTTTCCGCAATTGGGACAGAATTTTCCGACGGGCCCCGAATAACCGCATTCGCAGTTATAAGATGCCTCTTGGCAAGGCTTGCCGCAGTTCGGACAGAACTTGCTCTTAAAGTTTTGTCCGCATAAGCACTGATAAGTTCCTGCCGGCCCGGCGCTCTGTGAGCTTCCTTCATCATCGCGTTCCAAAGCGATGGATTCCTTGTGTCCGTCCTGGATGGCGGTCAATTCGAGGTTAAGCTTTCCTAAGCCGTACCATATGCAGTCAATGTTATAGATCCTCTTTCCGTCAGCCCAGATGGCAGGATCGCCCATCTGAAACATCATTTCTTCTCCGATGTGAGGCTCGTATTGCAGTGCGAATAATCCCATGTGGTTACGGAATTTTTCATAAGAGAGCGGATCAGTCTCAAACACGCTGTAGCTGCTGCTGAAATTCCCGCCGCCATAGCTTATCTCGATCTTTCCTTCGTTCATTAAGTTTGCCGTACATGAACCATCGGTATTCTTCCAAACGCCCGCGAGCTTTTTGTAGAGCCTGATCATAGGATTCTGAACCTGCATACCGGTGACCTCCAAGGATAATCTTTAATGATTTTAACGCATAAGGAGGGTGAGTGGTTTTCGATTACTGAAAAATTACTGAAATCGATGCAAAATCATTAACGTTTCAGTATTTTTCTGCGATATTACTAAATCATTCACTTTTCGAGAGCATTTTCAGTAATTTTTTAGTAATCATTCTTGAAGAGATGTAAATCGGGGTCATACTCTTGTGCCGGCTGTCATTTTTCAAGTGGGCAATGATTGTTATAATGTTTTTTATCCATAAAAGCGAGGTGATCACATGAAAGCACTTGTCATTAACTGCAGTCCTGTCAGGACGGGAGCCACGGCCGAGATCGTTAAGCTGATAAGCGGTGAGCTGAGTACGCGTTATGACACAAAGTGCATCTGCATAGACGATTACTCTTTTTCCTTCTGCAAAGGATGCAGGGCATGCCACAAGACGGCTTCCTGCGTCATGGACGATGCATCCGTTATCCGCGATATCATGAATGAATTCGATGCGGCTGACATCATCGTATCGGTCGCGCCTTCATATTGGGCAGACATTCCGGGGCAGTACAAATCCTTCATCGACAGGTGTACACCGTGGTGCAATACGCACGAGCCTCACGCTAAGATTGCTTCCGGAAAGAAGGGATACGCGGTAGCTTTAAGGACCGGTCCCAACATGCCTGAATGCGAAAGGCTCATCGGCAGCATCGAGCATTTCTACGGTCATCTCGAGATAGAATGCGCAGGCCATTTGGGACTTACGTCCATCGAATACAAAGAAGACGTCGTGCCGAGAAAAGATGAGATAACCGCGTTCTGCAAGACGATATAAAAATCTTCAACTAAAAAGTTCGTATATTTTAGCGGTAGAACCGGTAGATTTTGTCCCCTGTCTGACGCTTTTTTTGCATGCTAATCTTTAGAAGGCAGAGAAAGCTTTTGCGTTTATATGGGGAAAAAGATGAAAGCAGCTGATACCGCAAAAATCAGATACGGAGCGGATCGCGAATATTTCCCGATAATTAAGGTCGTGTCGATATTTATATGCATATTGGCGGCCCTGCTGTTTTTCGCGAACGGGAACGGTTCTTTTGAATCCGTATATGATCTTGTTGCTACCAGGGGGATCTTCAGAGATCCTGCGTCTGTTAATGTGCGTTACAGAGAGATAGTTACAGGAGCATTCTGGAAGTATCTGAACGGCGCGGCGGCGGTTATATGGCTGATAACGGGGACGGTTTATTTCCTGGATGAAGCACTTACGTCTCTTTCCGGGAAATTCAGGGCCATCGCAGACTCAGCCGCAAGCATTGCGGCGTTGATAAGCATTCCTCTGTATTTCTATCTCGGATGCACTGTAAGTAAGAGCACACTTAAACTGAACGAGACGCTGGTGATGACGGCCGCAGTATTCGCATCGGAAATAGTGATAAGTGCAATCTACATTTCGAAGATATTCCGTAAGAAGAACACCTTTAAGAAAGCAGCAAAAACAGCGCCGACGATTGTCATGACGATTCTCTGCATATTGTCGCTGGCTCTGCCTGTGGCGCTGGGATCAAAGGCTATAGATATTGCTGATGAATATTATGAGAAAAATCCCTTCTACGAGGTAATGGAAAAACCATCCGTAAAAACAGACGAAGATATGACCGGCTACAGTCTGAGCAATGCAAGGTTTTATGACGGAGTGCTTTATCAGGCCGCAAATAAAAGGATATACAGGATTGACAAAGACGGTAATATTTCAGAGTTTTTCGAAGGCGGTAACATGCTCATAACAGACTTCGAGATATATGACGGAAAACTTTTCTATGTCGAAGGATACAGCAATCTCCGATGCTATGATCTTGCCGCCGGCAATACAACGGAGATCCATTCAATGAAAGGCCGTTACGGGCTGTTCTACGCTCAGGACGGCAAACTGTATTTTTCCGACAGCTTATATCAGAAAGGGCTGGATTTTGACTGCGGTGTTCTCTATTGTGTCGATATGGACGAAGACTGCCCTGAAGCCGTGCCCGTTTTTACTGATATCAGGGACAATAATGTTTTCCGGTATTATGCTCTGAACGGTTATGATCCCGAAACCGTGAGATCGTATCCGGCCGCGAAAACGGGAAATAAAGGGGAAGTTGTCTCTTATGATCTCATTCCGTACAGGGGTCATTTTCTGTTAGCCGAGAAACATCATGATGCGGAAAGATCAGCGGCATATTACAGTCTGTTTGACGGTGAAGAATACGATATATACAACAGGGCACTGATCGAGCACATGGATGCTTTTACGGTTCATGACGGCAAGATCTATTTCACATGGCATTCACGTATCTGCTGTCTTGTAAGAAGCATAGATCTTGAGAGTGCATTTCGTTATAAGTTTATGGATGAGTTTGAGGGTATTGATGCTCTTGAAGGAAGGACGACGGCCACTCACATCAGCGTCACGGATGAACTCATCGTTGTGACTTTTAATGATGGTATACGCGTCATTAAGAGATGATTTTTGCGAAAAGTTGACAAGTGTCTACCTGCATGTTATATTCGCGGTAAATATGTGTATACCTTTTTGGAGGTGAATTTTCAGATGCGTTTATCAGAAGCCGAGTGGAAGATTGCTGATTGTCTTTGGAGAAATAATTCCATGACTATAACCGAACTTACGCGTGAGCTTGGTTCCGTTACGGGATGGTCGAAAAATACCATTATCACAATGCTAAAGCGCATGGTCGAAAAAGGCGCGGTCACGTACGTTCAGGAAGATAAAGCGAAAAGATTCTCTCCCGCGATCGACAGGACGGAAGCTGAACTTGAAGAGACCACTTCATTTCTTGATAAAGTCTATAACGGTAATGTTGGCCTCATGATCTCGAACCTGATAGGTTCGGACCAGCTCACGGAAGAACAGTTGGAAGAGCTCCGGAAGATAATCAGGGAAGGATAAAATGCTGCGCTTCATTATCGGTATCTCGCTTATTGCGATCGTCATAATGATCATCAGGCGTCTTTCGGACGGAAAGATGCTCAAGAAGCATCAGCATGCGATCTGGCTGCTCATACCGCTTTACATGATCGTATCGCCGTTCTTAAGGATAAACATTCCCGTCGCGGAAGAACTGAGTTTTATCATTCCTTCTAAGACCGTAACCGTCGCTGAAGCCGTTGATTCCGGTGACGTAACTCCTTTGGAAATAACGGAGCAGGACGTGACGGAAGATGTCATCTCTGAGCAGGTTGTTTTAGAGCAGATATCAGACAGTGAGATCATCGCGGAAAAGAATGACGTTCGAATCGCGAATGAAGTAAGAAAGCCGGTCGACATTTGGAAACTCCTTAACTGCATATACTTTTCAGTAGCTGCAGTTCTGATCTTATTGCTGACCTTATATAACGTGGGATTTATATTGTTCTGCAGACGCACGAGAAAGTATGTCGGAAGGGACCCCGAAAGCGGACTAGCCATATACGGCATCAGGCACAGGGGCGTGCCGTTCCTTCTTTTCAACAAGATATACGTGGACGGCATTTCCGGGAAATACAGCGAATATGCGATCTGCCATGAAGCTTGCCACTACAGGCACGGAGATTTCATATGGGTGATCGTAAGATATCTTGTACTCATTTTAAACTGGTATAACCCGCTGATCTGGATCGCCTTCATCCTTTCCGGACGCGACTGCGAACTTGCGTGTGATGAGGAAGTCATACGCGTTCTCGGAGAGGATTCTTCCACGCTCTATGCAGCGACACTTTTGGATATGGCAGACCGCCGTTCGAAGAACGTTCCGGTTTTTTCAGTATCGACCGGAATGAAGAGCGGATACAAGATGATGAAGAACAGGATCGTAAGCATAATGCATCCTTCAAAAACGAGTTATAAAGTGCTTGTAATGAGCCTTGCGTCATTGATCGCAGTATCAGGCTTATCGGTCCTTGAGCCCGAGGCAGCTGAAGCGGATGTGATCACTCTTGCCGGGGAAGAGGAGAGCCTCGTATATGACGAGAATGATGTTGAAGCACCGGTGCAAAGAGAGGCGCCGTTTGATTATTCGGTCCGCGTTCCCTCTGTCGTAAAGCTCTCTGATACTGAAAAAGAAATAACCTTCTACCGTGACGGTGCTGCGTTTAAAGGAAAGTTCATAACGCCTCAGGGAAAAGGTCCTTACAAGACGGTAGTAATGAGAAACGAATACGGTTCTGATATCTCTGATCTGGAAAGCATGGCGAAAATATTCGCCGAAAAAGGATATGCCGCTTTGATGGTCGAAAACACCCATGATGCAGACATTTACAACCGCACGATTACAGGTTCTGTCAATAACCATGCCGGAGATATTTATCTTGAGCAGATACTGGATATTCATGCCGTCATCGATGAACTGAGATATCTTCCTGACGTTGATACAGACAGCGTTTATCTGTGGGGAGCAGGAGCAGGCGGAATGCTTATGGCGCTTACCTGCACAGAGAGACAATATGACATCAGCGGCATGATACTTTATAACCCGAACTTATCGGAGGCTCAGTATATGAAGCTTTCAGATGAACCGAAATACGTCGCAAGGATCTACGACATGCTTTCTGAATGCTATGTCCCGACCGTCATCATGGAGCACAAGAGCAGCGGAAAGAAAGCATCTTCTGCCAAAGCTGCCGGCTGCATGCCTGACGGTAAGATGATAATCCTCGAAGCCGACATCTGGACTGATGACGATATCTTCAAAGACCAGATCGCATATTTATCCGTTGATGTATTTGAGTCCTGGAAATAATTCGAAAAATCCCTCTTGACTCTTCCCTTGGGGAACCCTTTAGGATGAGGTCATCAAACATCAGGGAGGTCATGAAAATGGATGACAAAATGACATCTGGCGAGATCGCCAGGAAGGCAGGAGTATCACAGAAGGCAGTACGTCTTTACGACGAAAAAGGTCTTCTTAAGCCTACAGAATATTCCGAAGGAAATTACCGTCTTTACGACAAGGAAGCGCTTCAGATCTTAGAGAAGATCGTGGCTCTGAAGCAGATCGGTTTTTCTCTGGAAGAGATCCGCGACAACCTTACTTCAGGTGACGCGAAGGATATCGAGGAAGCTCTTGAACTGCAGCTTGCGGTTATGGAAGAGAAGCGTTACCGCATCGAGATGGTAATAGACGCGATCAAGAGAACGCTGGCACGCAAGGACGAATCTCTTGACTGGGATGACGTCGCAAACATCGTTCAGAGCGTTACCCTTGACCAGTCAGCAGACCTCGCGCACTGGAAGGCTCTGCAGCACACGGTAGGCGAGGACTGGTATGTGAAGGTCTTCAGATCGATGGAATTTGCTTCTGATGAAAAAGTTCTCGATCTCGGCTGCGGTTTCTCGAAGATATGGAGAAATAACTGGGACATCATTCCGGAAGGCACAAAGATTTTCGCTTACGATATCCGTGGCAGCTGGGCTGATGATTTCGAGAAATTCATCGAAGAGAACAAGGGAACTCTGCCTGAGGGTGTTGCCATCGATCTGACTTTCGAGGATCTGGAAAAAGAAGCTTCCTGGAAGAAGATCGATCAGGAAAAGACATACGACCGCATCATCGCGCACTATGTTTTCGATGAGCTGAAGGACCCTGAAGCTCTTATCGCCAAGGCAAGCAAACTGCTAAGCAAAGGCGGCTTCTTCTCGGTCAATGGTCCCGACGTGTGCGATTGGGAAGAGTTCTATAAGAATGCTATGAAAGAAGCAGGCATCGAAGCTTCCTTCATTGACGAGGCCATAGATGAGAACGAAGAAAAGCGCGACGCATTCCGCGAGATGGTCGGAAAGTATTTTTCCAAGGTTGATATTGTTGCACTCGAGAGTTCTTTCCGCTTCGACAAAGCAGATGATATCTTCGAGTGGATGCAGAAAAGATACGAGACGCAGACAAAGTTCTTTGCTTCCAACCAAAATAAGATCAAGGAGTATTTTGCAGATAAGATCGCCAAAGAAGGCGAGATCGTTATCACAACGACATCGCACTTTCTGCACTGCTCAGTGTGACGGGGAGATAGCTTGTTTTTCCTGTTCCCGGTAAGGTCTTCGGATCTTACCGGGAATTTTATGAATGCCGATTTGCTGTGAACATTATTTTCGAAATAATAAGGAATAATTGCACAAATCCGAAGTATTATGCAATTTTTCGCTTGTTTTAGCGGAAAAATGTACACAACAAGGGACGTCCTGTCAGCATCCTTTGTATAATGGTAAAATCTTACCGATGATCAAGCCCGAAGCATTGCAAAAAGGCGATACTGTCGCTACCATAAGTCCTTCCTGGGGATGTGCGGGATCCTCCCGTGTAAGGTGGGAATATGAGCTCGGTTGTGAGCGGTTAAGAGACCTCGGGTTGGAAGTTATCGCGGCTCCGAACTCGCTTAAAGGGACCACATATTTAAGAAACAATCCTGAGGCGCGCGCGGACGACATCAACTGGGCTTTTGAGAACAAGAACGTAAAGGCGGTCATCGCAAATATCGGAGGAAATGATACCGACCGTCTTTTCCCTTACCTCTCGAAAACGAGCATCATCAATAATCCCAAGATCTTATGCGGTTATTCTGACGTGATGTCCCTTCATCTGTTTTGCCGCAGGCTGGGACTCATGACTTATTACGGCGATAACCTTCTGACGAACATTGCAGAGAATCCCATGTGGCATCCGTACAGCAGGCACTGGTTTGAGAAGACGTTTTTTGATACTTCTGTGATAGGCACGGTTGGTCAGTCTGAAGACTGGTCTTACGATGACAGCAAACATACTGACAGGGATTACAGGAAAAAATATATGAAAGACAAGGGACGTTTTCCCGTCCAGGGAAAAGGCACTGTAAGAGGAAAGCTTTTTGGCGGTCACGGTGATCTTCTGAAGTTCATGGAGCCTGAAAACGGCGCGCTTGTCACGCGTGAAGATCTTGAGGGAAGCATATTCTTTTTTGAAGACATTCCGGAATGCTGCTGTCCGGAGGGCATGGCGGATTTCTTCGACTTTTTGGGGCAGAAGGGATATCTGCAGCTGATCAAAGGAATAATTATCGGGAAGATGAGGAGCAAAAGATCTTTTGAACCGTACGCTCAGAAGATCAGGGAGGTCATTACGGATAAATATGACCTGAAGGACCTGCCGGTACTTGGTAATATGAATTTCGGACACACGTCACCGATGTTCATCATTCCGTACGGCGCGGAAGCTGAGTTAAGCATGGATGATATGAGCTTTGCGATTCTCGAGAGCGGAGTAAGCAGAATAACAAAATAAAAGGTGGATGATCATGGAAATTTGGGATGCGTATGATGAGGATTTCAACAAGATCGAAGGAATGACGCTTTTGCGCGGCGAGGAGGCTAAGATCCCTGACGGCGTTTACCATCTGGTGTGCGATGTTTTCGTAAGACATGCTGACGGGACGTTTCTCCTGATGCAGAGAGATCCGGAGAAGAAGCATCCTCTGATGTGGGAAGCTTCTGCAGGCGGATCCGCGCTTAAAGGGGAAAGTCCCTTCGAGTGCGGGATAAGGGAACTCCGCGAAGAAACCGGACTTGAAACGACGGAACTGACCGAGGTCAGAAGGAACGTCGGGAAGTATAACCATTCCGTATATGTGGGGTTCTTTTGCGAGACTGACTGCGATAAGCAGAGCATAACCCTGCAGGAAGGCGAGACCGTGGATTTCCGCTGGGTCACAAAGGAAGAACTCCTAAGCATGGGTGAAGACGAACTTCTGACCAAATGGGTGAGAGCGTTCGTCGAAGAAAGGTTCTGACCTCTGCGATTATTGATAAAACCTCAATTATTCGTTATTATTTTCGTATTCATTTTGAATAAGGGAGAAATAATATGAAAAGAGTTATCGCAACGGTACTGATGGTATCGTTTATGCTGTCGGTTGCTGCCGGTCTGACCGGTTGTTTCAGGCCTCCGAAGAATTGGTATAAGGACGTGGTCGCCTTCTATAGTGAGGGTATAAAGACCGGTTGGGCAAACGAGGATACCAATACAAGATGGGAAGTTGCCGATGAACTTAAGGATCCGAATAATGATATAGGTTATCTTATCGTTGATCTTGACGGTGACGGCACTGACGAGATGCTCATCGGGTTTAATGACGGTTCCACTGCTACAAAGTTTACGGATGTCATCGTCTTCAGTTTTGGTACCGGTCCGAACAGGCTGATGAACGGCACGAACGGTTACTACATCTATCTGTGTTCAAGCAACGTTCTCTGCAATGATTCCTGGCACGGTTCTCAGACGAAGAGGGATTTCATGAAGTGGGACGGCAAGAATAGTTATTTCACCGTAATTGACGGCGAAGGCAAGTACCTGCCGATGAAGTGGGAACTCACGGAATTCTGAGGATGGAAAACATAAGACGAAAATGAGCACCTGTTATCATTTCAACATGGACATTCCCGATCCGGACGTGATCTTTCACGGCGGATACTATTATCTGATCACGACGACCATGCATTTCTTCCCGGGCGGAGAGATATTAAGGTCTTCGGATCTGAAAAACTGGGAACACTTTTCCTATGTTTTTGAGAAGCTCGAAAGCACCCCGGCGCAGCGCCTTGAGGGTGACGGTCACATTTACGGAAAAGGAATGTGGGCTCCTGTACTGAGATTTCACGACGGGATCTTTTATGTTGCTTTTTCTTCGAATGACATGGATAAGACTTATCTTTTCAGGGCTAAAGACCTGAAAGGACCGTGGACCCGGAGTGAGATCAAAGGCTTTTATCATGATCTCTCGCTTCTTTTCGATGAAGGGAAAGCATATGTCGTTTACGGCAATACCGATATCCATCTGACCGAATTAAATGATGAGCTGACGGGCCCAAAAGAGGGCGGACTTGACCGCGTGATCGTTGATGACAGCGGCAATCCGATGTTGGGACTCGAAGGTTCGCACATATATAAGACCGGCGGAAAATATTATCTGTTCATGATCCATTCTTTGAGGGACAGATGGAGAAGAGTGGAAGCCATGTATGTTGCAGACTGCCTGGAAGGCGAGTTCGCCGGAGGGGATATCTTCGATAATGATCTCGGCATAAGAGACTCGGGCATAGCGCAGGGCGGCATCGTGAATGGTCCTTTGGGCGATCACATGATAATGTTCCAGGACAGCGGGGCGGTCGGAAGACTTCCTGTTGTCGTTCCTTTCAGATGGCAGGACGGAAGACCTGTTTTCGATGAAGAAAATACCGTGGAAGAATGCGGACTCACAGGACTCTGCGGAAGCGATGATTTTTTAAGCGGCCACAAAGAATTCTGGCAGTTTAATCACGAGCCTGATATGAGTCTTGTTAAGTTCGAGGACGGATTTCACATCACGACTGACAAGGTTTGTAAGAATCTGTTCCATGCGAAAAACACTCTTACGCAAAAGACGATGGGACCTGTCTGTCAGGCTAAGGTGACGATCGATGCGGCAGATCTTAATGACGGTGATTTCGCAGGCCTTTCGGCATTCCAGGGTGACTATGCTTTTGCCGGTATCACAAAAGAAAACGGTGATTACTATGCCGTGATGCTGAGCAACACGAGCAAGGGCGGACCGTGGGATCTGAGTGAAGAAGAGGGCCTTGTGGAAGCCAAGGAACTTATCGGAAATGATAAGATAACCGTAAGGATAGTATGTGATTTTACGGAAGATACCGCGACTTGTTTTATGGAGACGGAGGGCGGTTCCATACAGCTCGGAACGCCTCACAAACTCAGGTTCAGGCTCGATCACTTTACAGGATGCAGGTTCGCGCTGTCATGCTTTTCCACCATAAGTTCTGGCGGGACAGCCGTATTTAAAGAGTTTACAAGTCTTGTATAAAAGGGAGGAACAGCACCATGGATTTTAATAACGTATCCGAACTTCTTAACGGCATGAAAGAATATTACGATTCCCACGACATCCGCAAATCGGATATCTTTCAATACGAATCCCTGAGACTGAGCAGGAATCCCGATCCGAGGATCAAAGAACTTGTTGATAAGGATAAATACGGTGAATACATCGGCCGCTGCACGCGCGGCTGGCTCTCGTCGGATACACCGGGAATGCCCAGTGTTAACAGGCTTACTTTCTATCTTATGCCTGACGGCCGCCTTGCCGGTGTCTGGAACTGCATAAACGGAATGATCGACGCTTATGAGATCTTCGATTATCACGACGGCTACTATACCGGTGCCATGTACAACATCATGGGCAGCATGGAAAACCACATGAATTTTGCATACTACATCGTAAATGATGAAGGCAAGGTTACCGAGATGCTCAGCATTTACGGCGGCATGGTCGTCATCGACAGCGAGAACGTTACCGTCACTAGAACTGTCCTCGGTTACGAAGGTGATGAGACGATCCTCAAGAGTTCTACTGATTACAGATACAAGAGGACCGGCGACGGCTTTAAGCTCGTCAAAGAAACCGATAACACTGCCGAACCTTCTTACGAAGACCGCGTGATCGATAACCAGAAGGGCTTATGCAAAGAACTTAAGAAGGCCGTAAAGAAATGCAGCACGCTCGAAGAATTGGTCGATACGTTTTTCGATACGATCAAGACAGCGGAAGAAAACCCTGAAGAAGAGGTCTCCTACACTGCCGGAACCAATCCTTATGCTGCGTTCGTGCCCGGGGGCTCTGAATGCATATTTAATCTCATGCGCTGGACACCGACCGAGGACGATGAGTATTACCAGCTTCAGCTCAACGTAACCTTTGATCTTAAAGATGAGGAGATCCCCTACGAGAGCATGAATGACGTTGACGGTGTTGATGCACTTTGGGATGCCGTGCTGCATTCCGAATCGTTCAATGCGCTTAAAGACAAGAAGATAAAGAAGGTTGTAGTCGAAGTGGTCGAGACCTAAATCTCACATCTCTTTCGTATACTTTTCCGCCCTGTCATTTAAGTACCTGACAACATCATCGAGTGAACGGTCGCCCGCATAGTAGGGCGCGATCTCTTCGACCAGAAATGACGTGATCACGGGATCTTCATAGTAGTATTTGGAGATGGATGACAGGGAGGCCATTATGTTGTCTTCCATGTCCTTCGAGGCTTTTTTATAGCCGGTGGTTGATGCGTAATCGCCGAGGACTGTCATGTAGCCCGTCAGCAATACGTCGTTATGATAGCCCTGATTGTTCTTCTCCGTGATGATCGGGATATTTCTTGCCATTATCTCTTTGTTGGTAACAAGCTCCGGGAAATCATCTGACGGATCGGTGAAGGCCGCACCTGCAAAAAGGTAGTTGATGAATTTTCTGGAGCCTTCTTTAGTGTCAGATGAGCTCGTGACGGAGATGGTCTCCAGGGCTCTGAACCTGGGACCTGATGCATCGACGGAAGGCGTTCCGATTATCGTATAGCTGTTGTTTTCATCTTTACACGCGCGGATGAATTCGAGGTAGGTGCTGATCCTGTCATAACGGCAGGCTGTGCGGACTCTTTTTTCCTCTTCTTCCCATACATAATCAGCAGGTTTCGTAAATCCGTCCTGCGCAAAATGATCATTGGAGAATTCTATCGCAGCGTAGAACTGGTCAGTGCCGAAATTAACGCTGCTGCCTTCGAGCGCGGCCTTTGTATCTATGCATGAAAGGATGAAATCTTTTTTGTAGTTGTATGTCGAAAGGGGATAGTCATAAGGCGAGAAACCGTCAAGGTCATTTACGATCATCTTCTCATAATCATCGAAAGTGATTCCGCAGGCACCGTCTTTTAAGAGCGCGGTGTCAGTTACCAGTCCTTCGATCTCGAGCGTCACCGGAAGGAAGTACTGCTTGTTTCCGATCCTGGCCGCCTCGATGATATTTTTGAACTGCTTATCCATTACCTCCTGGTCGAGATAGCCTGTCAGATCCTCGAAAACATCATCTCTCATCGCATAGGTTTTCTGGATCCCGACTGCGAGGTCAGGCGCTTCTGAACCTTTAAGCTCCTGTATCATGGTGTACAGTTTTTCGTCGTCCATATTAAGCATCGAAAGGTCTCTTCCGGCCTTGATCCCGGTCTTGTATTTGCCCCATACCCTTATGAGGTATTCGGTATCCGTTTTATTGAATTTATAGATTGCATTCGAAAGATATTCCGAAATGTCAGTATCGATCGGCGTCGCGAGCTCGATGACCGTTTTTCCCGCATGCGGATTCTTTTGGGACTTCATAAGGATGGTTATGGTCTCTTCTTTTCCGCCGTAGAATAGGGAGTAATCAGTTTCTTTTCTTGAACAGATCACGGCCGTATTGCCGTCACAGGTTATGAGCTTTACTTCCATTCTTGCCAGATCCGAAAAATAAGGCGTGTACCAGTTGTTATCGATGACGGTCTTAACTTCCTGGGCCTGCATGTCAAATGTTGTTATGTTTCCGAGCGAATCGATCTTGAAGAGTTCACCGGATGAGACCGGTTTATAATCGGCCAGATTAACTTCGCCGTCGTCCTGCGCTTCGTATTTTTTGAATGTTATGCGTTTTCCGGTCTCGGGATCGAATTCCAGGACCATGGCGCCGTCTTTTAACGTATAGCCGACGGTAAAGATCGTATTGCTCCTCGGATCGAAGGAGAATTCCTCGAGATTATATACATACGGGATCCCGGTAAAATCCAGTTCGCTCAGATATTTGCTTCCTTTATAGACAAACGCGTGAGTGGAATTCTCAGTCCCAAACCCAAGTTCCAAAACAGGAATATAATATCCGCCTGCAATGCAGACATCAGATACACCGGCCGTGGTCTTAACGCCGTCTACGATCTCAGTGACCTGAAGGACATCTCCGTTTTTGTCTTTGAACATCCTGATATTGCTGACTTCTCCGCTTGCCATATCGACATTGACGATACCGGTCTCGAAATTTCCCGGCGTGAAAAGGCTCATCACGGCTTCTGCCTTTTTCCCTTCCGCATCCGGAGTGAACGAGATCACTCTGTCTATTACATAACCTATCGGTGACTGAAGCGTGGTTCGGCTGATAACATTGCCCCCTTCGTCATAGGTATCAAGCAGCGCTCTTCTGTAATTATCCATGTCTGCCTGATTTGTAAGACTGTACATGTGATAAAGCTTTCCGTTGCTGTAGCTAACTGCACCGCTGTCGAACATCTCTGTCGGTAACATTTCGGGCTCAAGGTCGAACCTGACCGATTCATACCACGGATCGTCCTCTTTGACCGTTGTCTTTTTCTCCGTCTTTGCTGAGCATGCCAAAAGCACCGGCTGTAGCATCAATACAGCCATTGCCAGAGCAATAACCTTTATCCTTTTCATAATGATTCCTCCAAGGGACTCTCGCGAAGGTTCCTGTTATCCTGTTTCTAACTATAAATAAAATTTGTGAATTTGAAATAGGAATCGCGAAAATGTCACGCGAAGGATGCCGAAAGGATGCTTTACGCCGCGGATTACCCTATAATGAAGGCATGGATGATCTGTACATTACACATTACTATTTCGCCGGCACCGACCCGTGGAAAAACATAATGAACCTGCCTGAAGAGGAAGCATTCCGCATGGCAGGGGAACTGGCGGCCGCACACCCCGATACGACCAGCTTCGGGCGTTTTGCCGACTTTAAGAATTACTATCCCAGAAGGAAAGCTGCCGACGAATACGTCAGGGAAAAGTTCATCGCCATTGGCGGGCGCCCTGAATTAGATCATCCTTTCTCATTTGTGCTTCTGGAATGCGAGTATCTTCGAAAATGGTTCAGCGACGGCGAATCCTTCCGCATCTCCCTTGCTGAGATCCCCGATGAAGTTATCAGCTTCACGGTAGGTGACAGCTGCGCCCAGATCGAAAGAGGAATGACACCGGAAGTCTTCACCAAGCAGATGCTGCTCCAAAGGATTTATGAGCATGACGGTTCGCCTGAGAAATATCTTGAAGCGGTCCTGAATCCTTTTGCGTATGTTGAAGTGCAGCTGTGGACTGTGCTGAAATAGTGGACGGGTTGTTAATTCCCGGGGTGTATCTTTTTTCGAGAAAAATCGTGCAAAAAAGATACTGATCAGCCAAAAATGTATCTTTTTTAATCAGTTTTTCAGCTGAAAAGATATTATTTCAAGTTATAAGACTTTTGAATGCTGAAATCACAATAAAAGAACCTGAAATATCCCAGATTTATATCTTTTTCTGCCGGAAAAACGAGATTTAAGATACAGCGCGTCAGACCAGGAACCCCAAAGTACTTTTATATCTTCACGCCGCCCAGTGCGATGCCTTCGACGATGTGCTTGGACAGGAAAAGATATATGAGGATAGGGGGAAGTGCCAGCAGGAGGCTGCCGCCGCCCGCATATGAGCCCATGATGGGAAGGGTCTTTTTGGCATTATCAATGAGGAGTATCCTGGGGACCCAGGTCTCACTCCAGCTTGCAACGAAACAGAAGATGGCCTGCGTGGCGATGGCGGGCTTGAGAAGCGGCAGGGCGATCTGGTTGAATATCCTGAACTCGCCTGCGCCGTCGATCCTGGCAGACTCTACGATCTCTTTAGAGAAAGTGGCCTTCAGATACATCCTCATGAAGAATACCGTCATGGGTGTGGCGATAGCCGGAATGATGAATATGAAGAGCTTATTGTTCAGACCGTATTTGTAAGCGGCCTGGATAAATCCGACCGAACCGACGGTGCTGGGGATCATCATGGCGACGATGATGAACTTCTCGAAAGCTTCCCTGAGTTTCCACTCATAAGCCGTTATGGCGTAAGAGGTAAGCGCTGAGAAGTAGATGTTAAGTATCGTGCTCGAGAATGTCACGATAACCGAATTCTTAAATCCTATCCATGATGCTTTATCGAAAAGAGCGCAGAACTCCTTCCAGGTGATAAAACCTTTTCTGGGTACGTATGTCACATCGAAAGTACCGTTTGCAGAAGGACTGAGGATGACCTCGTCTCCGAAGACCGTCTTGAGCATAAAAAAGAACGGCATCATTATGAGGATCGTCAGGAAGGCCGAAACGATATAAGTGGTGACCTTAAGTCTGAAGCTCTTCTTTTTACTCTCTGTTAAAGTAACGATCTCACTCATGATCTAACCCTCTCACAAATCGTTCTCAAGAGCCTTGCGGGCTTTTTTCAGGAGCTTCTTCTGCCTTGCCTCATCTTTATCTCTGATGAGCGTGAAATATAAGAGAACGGATATGGCAATATACATCAGCAATAATATAAGACTTGCCGCGGATGCCCTGTCATATGCATATGAACCCAGGAAGGCCTGGTTTTCCATGTACATCATCAGGGTAAGATTTCTTCTGAATGTATCGTATGGACCGAAATATTCCGGAATCTCGATCATGCCCAGTCCGTCAACGACGGTGATGACTGTAATGAAGAAAAGCATCGGACGCATGCAGGGCAGGGTGATCTTGAAGAATGTCTGCACCCTGTTCGCTCCGTCCATTTCTGCGGCTTCGAAGATCTCGACGGGAATGCCGGTTATGCCTGCAACGGCATAAATGAATATGATTCCGAAGTGCATGAAGAGACTTACCACGATTATGAAAAACTGCACTGAAGTAAAGAATTCAAGGTCTTCGAACTTAATCCCGAATCCGTCGATCATGGATGCCGTAAAGGTGATCCCCACGGCATTTCCGAAAAACGATATCAGGTGGATCAGAAGGCTTCCGCCCAGAGCGGTTCCCGCAACGAGCTTAGGGAAGAAGAAGCCGGTCCTGAATATGAATCTTCCTTTGATCTTAAGCCTTCTGTCGGTCATCATTGCTGCCAGCCAGAAAGCCAGGAGCCACTCGGGAATGGTCTGCGCTATCCAGAAGTAGAAAGTGTTCTTAAAGGCATCGAGGAATGACTTTGATGCGAAGATCTCCTGGAAGTTCTTAAATAATGGCTCTCCTATCAAAGGCAGGAACTGCGGGTTGGTATTGCCGGCATGTTTCAGATAGCAGAAAGCATAATAGACCGTGCTTAACATCGGCCATAAACTGAATATCGCGAATACTACAACGAAGGGAATGGAGAATATATATCCCCACTTCGTATAGTGTCTCTCAAGATGATTTTTCTTCCCCATAAAGCCCCGTTTTCGTGACCGGGCGAAAAGCCCGAAGTCATTGATACATGCCTATTATATATTTATTACGATACATTAGACAACAGGATTTTTGGCAGGCGGAAACGGGTCCCCAAGGTATTGACAACCACCATGACGCAAACTAAAATGAAACTACTTTCATTTTTATTTTGCGGAGGACCGATATGCCGAAAGTCACTTCCGAATACATGGAAAACAAGCGCAGACAGATCGTGGATGCGGCCTATCAGGTTTGCCTCAGAAAGCCTGCCGAGATGGTTACGATATCTGATGTTATCGCTGAGACCGGGATGAGTCAGGGCGCGATATACAGATACTATGCAGGTCTCGATGAGATCTTCATGGACATGATCTCCAACATGAGAAGGGAGTACAGCATCATCGGTCAGATGGAAGAGATAATCGCCGATAAGAGCCTTACTTTCGAGGAGACCACATATAAGATCTGTGACTGCCTTGCAGATGTCATGGAAGAGCATCTTATGGACATACAGAAGATCAATTTCGATTTCGGCGTGATTGCGATCAACGAGCCTGATAGAGCCGCAAAGATTATGTCCGGATTAGACGCTCCGGGCAACATGGATTATATGGCCGCAAGGATATTTCCCAAACTGATGGAGGGCGCGGATATACTCGGATATAAGCCTCAGGCTGAGCCTGCAGACATCATGTTCTATATCACGGCAGCTTATACCGGAATCGAAAAATACTGCATCTTAAGCGCATGCTACGGCTCGGGTAATCCTAATGCCAAGGCCGATCCGAGAAAGCTTTTCAGGACTTATGCAAAGACGATAATTCTTCTTACGGGAGGAAAAACAGATGAGTAATACACCTCTCCCCGGCGGCGAATATGCCGTCGGAACCACTACATACACGGTCTACGGCGAAAGGAACGTCTCAGTCAGGGTCTATTATCCCGTACTGAAGGAATCCGTCGAAGGCATGGAGAAGACAAGATACCTGTCCCGCGACATGGTAAAAGCATTGGGCAAGACCTTCCACGTGCCGATGAACTATGACAAGTCTGAAGCAGACGGAAGCAACAGGTCCGAGTGCTACACGGAAGCTCCGCGGATCGGAGGGAAGAAGTTCCCGGCAATAGTATTCGGCCACGGTCTGTCATCTTACAGGGAAGGCAGTTCATTCCTCTGCATTGAGCTGGCATCGAACGGCTACGTTGTCCTGGCGCCCGGCTTTCAGGATGCGGGAGTGCTTACAGAGTTTGACGACGGAACCTCTGCCCCTTTTAACAAGACTTTAAGCAAGAAGATGTATGATCCGTACCTGAGCAGCGTGATCAAGCTCTCGAAACTCATGAAGCAGAAGGGTACCGACAGGGAGCTCGCAGAGAACTTCGACCAGTTCCAGAAAGAGCACTGCAAGGTACTTATCGGCAAGGTCAAAGATTGCGAGCAGGATGTTCTTGCCGTAGTCTCATACACCAAAGAGAACCTTTCGGATCTCATCGATTTCGATTGCGGCATAGCGGCAGCAGGACACTCTCTGGGCGGCGTTACGGCATATGCCCTCTGCCTTGATCATCCTGATTTTGTCTGCGGCATCAATCTTGACGGCGCATCGTTCGGAGACAACACGGGCAAGATCTTGGAGAAACCTTTCCTTCAGGTATGCTGCAAAGATAATGAGAGCGTCGAGACGAGAATGTTGATCGACCATAGGAGCACGGTATATAAAGCATCATTCAAAGACATGAAGCACGCCGGATTTGCGGATCTGAAATTCATGATACCGGTCAAGGCCATATCTGGAAAACTGCCTGCGGAGGTCCTGCATGAGAATCTGTGCAGGTGCAGTCTTGAGTTCCTCGATGCGTATCTTAAAAAGACAAAGGACAAGCCTTCGTTCGAGAGCAATGACGCGGTTACCTATACGGAGTATGAGCCTGATGTGAAATAAATGATCAGCCGGGTGACAAAAGATCACACGCGCTGCAGTTCGGTCTTAAGACTGTCGTAATCGATCTGAAGGTTCTTGGTGCTGATGACTTTTTTGTACAGCTCGACCATCCTGTCGACACAGCACTCGACACTGAATTCCTGGGACTTTTCGAGAGACTTCCTGCCCATCTTCTCGCGAAGCCGGTCGTCTGTCAGGACGCGGACGACGTCTCTTACGAATTCTGATCTTGTGTGGTAGGCGTAGCCGTTTTCACCGTCGGCAAGAACGCCCTTAAGGCACGGATCATCGCGGCAGACAAGCGTCAGGCCGTGGGACATGGCTTCAAGATAAGTAAGGCTGTGAACTTCGAAAGTCGATGCGGAAACGAACACGTCTCCCATGTCGTAATACTTATAAACGTTTTCAGGCGGGATCCTTCCCGTAAAACATACCCGTTCTGAGATGCCGAGGTCATATACCATATCCTCGAGTTTCTCTCTTTCGGGTCCGTCGCCGACGATCAGCAGCTGGGCATCGGGAAGCTCATCCAGTATCTCAGGGAAACATCTTACGATCTCATCAATGTTCTTTTCGCGGCTGATCCTGGTGACCATGACGATGGTGTGGCCGTTGTCTTCAAGTCCCCATTGATCGAAAAGCGATGCGCGCTCGTCGCACAAAGATTTCTGTCTGTATTTCTCAAGCTGGATCCCGTTCGGAATGACGACGAGACGGTCTGAAAGAGTCTTAAGCTGCGGGAAAGAAAGTGCCTTGTCGGAGGGAACCGTCACGACGGTGGCTTTGCGGTAAGCGATCCTGCCGACTTCCTTGCAGAGGATCTTAACGGGTTTCAGATTGCAGTAGTGCCCGAAGATAAAACGGCCGTAATCGGTATGTGATGTCATGATATACGGAGTATGGTCAATTGCAGCGATCGATCTGGCCAGGCGGGCAGCGGACATCTCGGTATGGATATGGATGATGTCGGGGCGCCAGTCTTTCAGTTCTTCAAGAAGAGGATCACTGTGTATGGGACTGAAACGCGCATCCGGGTAAACGAGACCCGGCAGGGAACGGATGTAATAATCGTCGCCGTCCCTAAATGACTCTCTCCTGTTGGACATGGCAAGTATCTTGACCTTGTGTCCGCGTCTTCTGAGTTCGTCTGCCATGGAGATGACAACGTTAGCAGCACCGCTTGTCTGATATTTATATGAATCTGAAGCTATCAGTATCTTCATATCTGTTTCCGTTTTCCGTTTTTATATTTTTAAATTCTATCACAGAAAATGGCATACTAGTATTAAATATAATTTAGATTACGCGCGAAAATTTTGTCCGCGGGACGATGACTTCAGCCTGCCTTATTCTTTTACGATCGCCTGGGCTCTTGAAAGGGCATCGTCGATGTGGGCGCAGAAATTCTCTTCTCCGAGCTTCTTGTCAAATCCGGATTTCTGAATGACCTTCATCGGCTGCTCGTTTACGTGCGACATGATGAGCTGGACGCCCCTGTTCCTGCAGTCATCGTAGAGGAGTTCCAGATTTTTCATGGCGGTCGCATCGATCGCGCTTACGCTTCTCATGCGGAGAACGAGCGCCTTTGTGTCTTCCTTAGGCGAGATCTGAAGGATCTTTCCGGCTGTGGCGAAGAACATGGGTCCGTTGATCTCATATACGATAGTGTGTTCAGGAAGGACGCGGAGATCGATGCTGTCAGGATCGTTCTCGGGATCGAAATCCTTCCAGCCTGCGACCTGGGTAACATCGCTCATTCTCTTCATGAAGAGTACGGCTGCAAGGAGCACGCCGACTTCGATCGCTACGACGAGATCGAATACCACCGTAAGGACAAATGTGATAAGAAGCACGACGATGTCACTCTTGGGCGAACTCTTGACGAGCTTTACGAATCTGCGCCAGCCGCTCATGTTATATGCGACCTGGAAAAGGATCGCAGCAATGCAGGGCATAGGGATAAGCTTGGCGAACGGCATCAGGAAAACTACTACCAGGAGCAGTGTGACGGAATGTACCATGCCTGCGACAGGCGTGCGTCCGCCGTTCTTGATGTTGGCGGCAGTTCTTGCGATGGCGCCCGTTGCAGGTATTCCGCCGAGACAAGCGGAAGCGATGTTACCTACGCCCTGGGCAACGAGCTCCATGTTCGGACGGTGCTTGGAACCGATCATGCTGTCTGCGACGACGGCTGAAAGCAGTGATTCCACGCCTGCGAGGAACGCGATTGTTATGGCGTTCGTGAGCTGTCCGCGGATGTTTTCGAAGGAGATCATGGAGAGGCTGATGCTGATCGGGGGAAGTCCCGCCTGGATGTTCTCGAAGGATTTTCCGATCGTGTTTACGTCGAGGTGGAAGATCTCGACGATGGCAGCCGTTACGACGACGGCAATAAATGATCCGGGGATTTTCTTGAAGATCATCGGCCAGACGATGAGAATGGCAAGTGCGATGGCTCCGATGAGGATTGCCTGCCAGTTCGCCGTCGTGAAGTTGTTGATGAGGGCCATGACTTTCTCTCCGGTCTCGACCGGCTTCTCGCCGTGCTGGTAAGAGATGCCCGTGAAGTCCTTGACCTGGCCGAGTAACAATGTTATAGCGATGCCGGCAGTAAATCCTGTGGTTATCGGATCGGGGATATATTTAAGGAGGCTTCCGAAACGGCAGAAGCCCATAATGATAAGGATGATTCCTGCCATGATCGTTGCTACGATGAGCCCCTGGGTCCCGTCCTTCATGACGATCCCGGCCACGATCGTGGCAAATGCCGCTGTAGGTCCAGCGATCTGCACGCGGCTTCCGCCGAGGAATGACACGATGAAACCCGCTACTATCGCGGTATAGATGCCTGCTTCAGGACCGACTCCGGAAGCGATGGCGAGCGCTATCGATAAGGGCAGCGCGATTATGGCAACGATGATTCCGGCAACGACATCCTTAATGAGTTGCGAACCGGAATAGTTCTTCAGGACCGAAAACAGCTTGGGCTTAAACTCGTTCATATATTTCCTCTTCTTTGATATTCAAACCCAAGCATTATATGAATAGCCGCCTTTGGCTTCAATTAATGAATTGCACGATTAACGGGCTTTATGAGCGCCCTTCTTTTCACGCAGTGCTAAAAAAGTGCTTCAAAAAACAGACCCCATTTTCGCTCATTACTGAAAAATTACTGAAAACCCGGAAAAACTGTAAAGATATATGCACTTTTCGAAAAAGTGATGAAAAAATTACAGTTTTAGGGTAAAAACAGTAATTTTTCTGTAATTCCATAAAAGAGCAAAAATCAGACCCGATCTGACGACATTTTGGGTCTGTATTCAGCAATTGGTCAATTCATCAGATTTGATACGAAAACCGGGCATTATTCAGTGCTCACTCTCAGTCCCTGCTCTTCAGGAAACAGCTTTCCTCGGCATCATGACCGACAGTGTAAACGACGAATCTAAGGACTCCGCTTTCAGGATGCCGTTGCATTCTTCGACGGCGCGTCTGACGTTCATGAGACCGAAGCCGTGATGCTCTTTGTCGCTCTTGGAAGTGTATCCGGAAGTGCTCATCAGCTTTTCGATGTCGATCTTGCCGGAGGCGGAGTTGGTGATCTTGATAATGAAGAATTTGTCCGTTCTTTTGATGCTGAAAGACACGTAAGGATCTTCGCACGATGAGGCCGCTTCGATCGCGTTGTCCAGGGCGTTTGCGAAGATGCTGCACATGTCCATCGGCTTGATGTTAAGGCCGCCGTCGGTGACGCCGTCAAGCGTGAACTTAATGTCCAGTTCGTCCATGCGGTCAGCCTTCATGGAGATGATGATGTCGAGCATCTCGTCGCCGGTGACGTATTTGGGGGACAGGGAGCTGACCTTTCCGAGCATGTCACTGATATGCTCTTTTGCTTCTTCGGTATGACCTTCCTCGAGCATCATCCGGGTGATGGCAAGGTTGTTCTTTATGTCATGCCTGAAGGCTCTTGTCTCGACCTGCTTTTTCTTGTAACGACCGATGTATTCGAGCTCGGCAGCCATGTAGGCTTCCTGGGACTTATTCTGTTCGCGCAGTGCCTTGTCGGCGGAAGAAATGATCACGAAGACCGGTGCGGCGATTCCCAGGATTATGATGCCAATGGCAAACATTATGCTCATGATATGGTATCTGAATTCTATCGGTACCTCTTCTGAGGGGAGCATCGCCGGAACGAAGGGGAAAACTATGAATAAGGCGGCCCATATGACGAAAATGACCCTGTGAGGAATGCCTATGATGTAGTATTTTTTCGGCTTGTAGAAACCGAAATAAGCGATTATGAACAGTGCCAGTGTTATGAGAAGCGCCATGCCTGATATGGCGAGCCATAGCGGGCTGTCGGCAAGATTCTCATAGAAAACATCAATAACCACATCCTCGGTTCCGCCGACCAGGTATATTACCGTCATCTGAGAAAACGTGCTGATGTACAGGCTGAAAAGAAAGAAGCATACCGTTGATTCGATCGCACGGAGCACCTTCTTCTCTTTGAACGCAAACATGTAAAAAATGAACGAATAAATGTAGAGCAAAAACGTCAATCCGTTGTCGAGGACGAAGACAAGATTCTTATCGAGATCTTCCGGAATGAACAGATTTGCGATTATGGTGCCAAATACCGAGAATGCAAGCATTCCGAATGATGATATGACGAGTTTGCGCGTGAGTACCACATATCTTCCGAGAAAACATGCTGCGACGATTACGACCAGCAGCAATGAGATGATGAGCTGCAGATTGCTCATCGTCATGACGATTAATTGCATTATAAAATTTGATACGTCTTCAGTCATATCAGAAAGCGGTTCCCTCTACGTAAGAATAGAATGCGTCTTTAAGCGGCTTAACATTACTGCGGCTTACGGGGAGGGTGACATCGCCGTCCATGACGACATCGTTCTTCGCGAGCCTCTTTACTTTCGAAAGGGAGATCAGATAACCTCTGTGGATCCTGAAGAAACCGTCGTCTTTGAGCTCTTCTTCGAAGTCACCGATGTTGTATCTGATAATGTGCTCGCCTGCTGAAGTCACGATCCTGACGTTCTGGTTCATGGATTCCATGTATATGACGTCGTTAATATCGATGAGGATATCCTCGCCGTCTTCCTTGATTATGATCTGATGGCTGTTGCTGCCCTGTTTGTCCAGGGCGTACTTCAAGACCTCTCTGAGCTTATCGATATCAACGGGTTTGGTCAGATATCTCAGGGCATTGACCTCATATCCTTCGAGCGCATATTCGATGTGGCTCGTAAGGAAAACGATGAAGACGTTCTCGGACTTTGACCTTATCTTTTTCGCGAGCGTGATCCCGTCGACTGCAGGCATCTCGATATCGAGGAATACCAGATCGTAGGGTTCCTTCGAAAATGCTTCGCTGAGTATCGTGCCGTCACTGAAAGTATCGATATCGTAATCGACATTGGCCAGCAGCTTATCAAGGATAGTCTTAAGTTCTACCCTATAGATCTCTTCGTCATCGCATATGGCAATCCGCACTTGAAAATCTCCTGAAATGAATACTGTATTGAATTCTATTATAAACGTTTTGCGGTTTGCAATATGCCGTTTACGACGGAAAACCTACCATTCACTCCAAGTTCCCGGAGAGCCCGTGTTCCAATGCTACAATCGCCGCAGTTAAACAGTTTCAGGATAAACAGTTACAAGGAAGGAACCGATTATGGCTAAGGAATTATCTAATCAGTCAAAGTGGAGGCCCTGGAAGGGCATAGTGCTTTTTGTCATCGCTTTATTTGTGGTCATCGCAGGAAGCGTCTCGACATTGTTCATCGGAACATACGGAACGTTTATTACCCAGCTGGCGCTTCTCGGACTCGCGGTTGGCGCATGCCTCATCAACAAGACTCCCCTTAAGGAAGTATTTCCTCTGAAGAAGATCACTCTGAGGGATTTCTTCGGAACGGTACTTATGTGGATCGGCGCAGTCCCCCTCGGATTCATCAGCGCTCTCGCGGTCGGAAGCTTAATGCCGGAGGTATTTGCCGGAGTCGCATCAGACATCAATAACATTGCGACCGGCGTGGTTATCTTAGGTTTTATCGCTACAGTCATCTGCCCTCCGATCTGCGAAGAGGCGATCATGAGAGGCGCCATCTTAAGCAACTTCCGCGGAGTGAAAAAAGACTGGGTCATCATCCTCGTTGTCGCAGTAATGTTCGGTCTTCTCCATTTAGATCCCGTCAGACTCATCAACACATCGATCCTCGGCGCATGCATGGCATACCTTATGGTAAAGCGCAACAACTTCATCCTGCCTGCAATGTTCCATCTCATAAACAATTTCCTGTCCATAGGTCTCGGCTCGATAGTCTCGATGTTCTCAGAGCCTGCAGCTCAGCAGGCAGTTCAGAGCGCTGAACTGACGGATACCGTAAATGCAATGGTAAATCAGATCCCTACATACATGATCGCCGCATTCCTCTGCCCCATGATCCTCGCAATCGGCGCTCACCTCATCAAGCGTCAGAAAGAGATCTCCGAAGGCAAAGAGAAGGAGGGTATGAAGCTCGGCGTTAAGATAGGTCTTTCGGCAATTCCCTGCATCATGCTTCTCGGAGGCGGACTGCTCCTTACGGCTTGCTCGGTCAGATAATCCCGGCTTATAACGGATGATATAATGGAAGCTGTCTTTATAAGGCAGCTTCTTTTTATTGTGATCAATTGAAGCGGTCCTGATCGTTCTGTCATGATATAATTAAGTATCTTTGAAAACTTTTGGACATTGCTTAATGTGGAGGTCGCGACTATGGGTATAGCTGTTAATACATTCAACAATGGTGAAGTAATTATCAACGAAGGTGATGTAGGCAAGAGCATTTTCAGACTTGTCGAAGGCAATGCTGACGTAATCGCCGATTACGGAAAAAAGGAGCCTTTCCGCCTCGGAATCCTCAGGGCTGGAGATTATTTCGGCGAGATGGCGATCTTTGAAGAATGTCCCAGAAGCGCGACTGTTGTAGCTGCAAGCACCACTGTACGCGTGCTCGAGATCCCCGAGGATGAGCTTAACGGATTCCTTAAGGAAAATCCTGACGTAATAGGCGAGCTTATCGATCATCTTGGAAACAAGGTCTATGCCATGACCAATGACTACAATGAGGCACAGGCTCTTTTGAAGAGTCTGCGTGATGCTGATGCAGGCAAGAAAAAGTCATTGTTCTCCAAGATAAAGAAGCATATCGATCATTACCAGTCAGGCAAGAATGAAGTCTCGGAGCCTGACGTATCGGTATTAAGCGAAGTATTTGCGAGCATTCCTCATGACGGTGCCGTTAATTTCAAATCATACGATAAAGGCGAGGTCATCTTCTACGAGGGCGATACCAGTGACAGCATGTATATCCTGCACAGCGGCAATGTCGGGATCTATACCGGTTTCGGCAAGGCTGACGAGCAGGTATTCTCTGAGCTGCCGGGCGGTTCTGCTTTCGGCGTGAAAGGCCTTATTGCAGGTGAACCCATGAAGGCTACCGCCGTTGCGGAATCTGATGAAACGGTCGTTGAGAAGATCTATAAGGATGAACTGGAATATATATTCAAGACGTGTCCCGCGAAGGTCACATTCATCCTCCGATATCTGTCGTGCCGCTTAAGACGGCTTAATATCGATTTCTACAGCATCTGCAAAGAGATCACCAATAACTACCAGAACTAAGGCTTGAACAGGAAATGATAAAAAACGTTGTACTTGATATGGGAAATGTCCTTCTGGATTTTAATCCCGAATTTGTGATGAACATGTTCTGTTCTTCACCAGAAGAAAAAGAGATCATCGATAAGGAACTTTTTAACGGTCCCGAGTGGAAAATGGGTGACAGGGGAGACATAAAGGACAAGGACAGATTCGACCTGGTAAAAGTAAGAGTTCCCGGGAAATACCATGAGGCATTGAAGAACTGTGCGGACAGATGGGATGTCTGCATGACGCCTCTGGACGGCGCGAGGGAATTCTGCGAGAGCGTAAAGGAAAGCGGCTTTGGGATATATGTCCTGTCTAATGCCAGCGATCTGTTCTATGTGTATTTCCCTAAGTTCCTGCCGCTCGATTTTTTCGACGGAGTGTTCGTTTCTTCGGATTATCTCATGCTTAAACCGGACGTGGAGATCTATAAAACGTTTCTCGAAAAATACGGTCTTAAGGGTGACGAATGCCTTTTCATCGACGACAGGGAGGATAACATAGAGGGAGCTAAGAAAGCAGGACTTAATACGTTCCGTTTCGAGGGAGATTACAAGGCAATCTTAAACAAGTTAAAAGCACAGTAAATCTATAAAGGAATAAGGAGATTAGACTATGCCACATTCATCAGGAGGCGGATCACACAGCGGCGGAAGCCACCACGGCGGATCGTCACACAGCCATTCGAGCAGGAGCAGTGGCGGAAGCAGCAGCGGCGGAGGACTTCCGAGCTTCAGACAGACATCCAGCCAGCCGTTCCGCGGTTCGAGAAGATACCTGTATTACAGGGATCACAAACCATACTTCGTGTATACGAATTACGACATCAGGAAAAGAGACCCGATGCCGATCGTAAGCCTGATCATCGTCATGGTACTGTTCCTGATACCATGGTTTGTCGGATGTATCGTAGGAATATGCTTCTCATTTAAAAAGCCCAAGAAACTGACCTATTACACCAAGTGTCCCAAGCTTGTTGTAGAGGACAATATCGGTGTAATTGAAGATGAGGACAACCTCAAGGACTCCATGGAAGCGTTCTTTGACAAGACCGGGATCGTTCCGGCCGTCATTACCGTGAGCAATGATACGTGGAATGAGAACTACACGAGTCTCGAGAACTACGCATACGACCTTTACGTTAACACTTTCCATGACGAATACCACTGGCTGATCGTATATTCCGAAGCCACGAAGGAAGACGGTTTCAATGACTGGTACTGGGAAGGCATGCAGGGCAATAATACGGATCCTATCCTGACCGAAGAACTGGCGGCTTCGTTCACCGAGTCGCTTCACACGAGGTTCCTGCAGCGCAGTAAATATTCAGTCGACGATGCGATCGCAAAGACGTTTGATGAGTACACGCCGCAGATGATGAAGACTTATATCGATAAGCCCATGATGATCATTTCCGTCATCTTGCTCCTGATCTGCATCCCCGTAATCTTATATGCTTTTAAAGCATACTGGCCCGAAAAGGTGCCTGAGTATTATCAGAATGCGAAGCTCTGCGAGCTTACGGCAGTCTATCAGGAGCCGTGCAATTTCTGCGGCGGAATCTATATCATAGGCATGGAGACGACATGTCCGCACTGCGGAGCCGCGCTGCCTGCACATCATTACATTAAGGATGCACAGGGCAACGTCGTTGAACTTTTAAGTTAAGACCATGACCAGGCGCAGGTTTAAGACTAAGCTCTATCTGATCCTTTTAGGTGTACTGCTCGCGAAGCTGGTTGTTTCCTATGTTCTTTTTCTGACCGTGGGAATGAGTACTGCTCCTGAAGGCGGTCTGGACAGCCTCGGTCAGGCGATTGCTCATGTATTCTTATGGGAGGTATTCGCTATATACGTTCCCATAGCCGAGATCATCGGGCTTACTCTGGTATGGCTTTTCATGTCCCACAGAAAAATATTCATCGGAATACTTGCCGGGGCATTGACCATTGCTGCCGGTTGTTTTGTGTACGAGAACTGCTTCAGAAAGATCATTCTTACTCCCGAGAAGGCTGCGTCAAAAGTCCAACCGTACGAAGAGTGGAAGAAAGAAAATTCAGGATCATATCTGTATTCTGATTTCGACTATACGGAACAGGATTTCATCTGCGAGTATGCAGACAACGTGATCTACGATGCATGCTATACGTTCCATGAACTTCATCCAAATGGTGACGATGAACTGAAAGAGGAATACATCAGCGCGGCCATGGAACAGGCTTTCAGGAACACTTCCTATGTGGTTAGCTGGGAATACGTTCCGGATGCGGAGACACTTATCTATTCTCATAGAACCGTCACATCGGAAATGAAGGGGATCGAAGAATATTACGGCAAGCCGCTTAACAATAATCACTACTTCAACAGATACGGTGATCCCATTGCCAACGGTTTTTATACGTCGACGCCGTTAATGGTCATATTCTATAAGGACGGGACCATTGATCTGGCGCACGGAGGATACTGACGGGCTGCTCGACATTTTCGGAGCGGCAATTTATAGTATTACTGACAGGAAACGGACATTTAGAGGTGGGGATCTATGAAAACGAGAAAGTCTGTTGCAGTTATCTGCGTTTTACTGATATTAAGCATGCTGCTTACCGCGTGTGATTCTTCCGGGAAGGAAAGTTCACGCTCCGAAAGACACAAGACGGATGTTAAATTCAGCGGCAATCCTGATACGGAAAACATTGACAAGTACGGGTTCATGTATCAGAAAGACCTTGATGTAAAATGGGTCGACGAACCCATGGTCGAGGGCGTACCTTTCTGGGAAGGTGAACTGGGAGCACGTCAATCTTTCTCAATAGTCTGCCGAATGAATGACGACATCAACGAACAGTATAAGCTGGATAAGAAACTGATGAAGGCATACTGTTTCGAGTGGAATGAGGATTATACATGGAAAAAGAGGGATGCGTTATTTACCCAAAAACCGGTTTATTACCAGCATACCGAGACCGACATAAAGGGCCGTACCACCTCATGGTACGGATATGACTTCCAGATCGACATGCCCAAGAATATCGATCCCGGAAAGTATACCTTTGCTCTGATAAGGGACGATGACGTGGTCGAGCTCATGATAGATTTCTGCGTGCCCGCGCCCAAACCTTCGTATCTGTATGAGGACGAACCGGTAACCACCGAAAAACCAGTCATTTATCTTTATCCTTTGGAAGAAACAGATGTTAAAGTTTTCCTGGATTACGACGGAAATCTCACATGCACTTATCCGGAATATAATGCAGGATGGAACGTGACAGCTTTCCCTGACGGCACGATCTCCGACAAAAATACCGGAAGAAATTACGACTATCTTTTCTGGGAAGGGACGAGGTCATTTGAAGATTATGAATTTAAGCATGCCGCATGCGTGGCGCGTGAAGATACCGCAGCTTTCCTCGAAGAATACTTGGAAGCCGCAGGATTAAATGACCGCGAGATCGATGACTTCATCTCATACTGGCTGCCGAGGCTCCAGGCATCACCTTATAATCTGATCTCATTCCCGAGCGAAGAGTACTGCAATTGGGCCAAGCTTGATGTGGATCCCGCGCCTGATACACTGATCCGCGTTTACATGGTGTTTGCGCCTCTGAGATCTCCTGTGGAGATCCCTGATGACATGGCACTTGACCTTCCCGTAAGACCTGAACGTCAGGGCTTTACAGTGGTCGAATGGGGTGGAACAGAGCTCGATAATCTGTATAATACTTGAGAACTAATATGGGGATCTTAGGTCTTTTGACATGAATATACGAAAACTCACAACATATGCTCTTATCGCTTCCATGGCGGTCTCTTTTCTGACCGGATGCAAGCGCGATGCAGAAGTCACAGAGACTTCCGATACGGCTCCGGTACCTGCCGTTACGACTACCGCTGAGACCACTCCTGAGACAACAGAATTTAAGTTATACTCGGCAGATGAGTACAGAAACGCAGGAGTAAACGAACTTAATTCCGTTCCGATCCTCATGTATCACCGGATATATGAGATGAAAAATTCAGAGACTTCATACACCGGCGGAAACGTTGATAAGGACGGTTACAACAGGACGTCCGAGGCCTTCGAGGCGGATCTGAGGAGTTACTACCAGCAGGGTTACCGCATGATGAGGCTTACCGATTACGTCGACGGCAACATAGACGTTCCTTTCGGATTCAGCCCGCTCATCCTGACGTTTGATGACGGGATCAGGGATGCCGTCCTTCTGGGGTGGAACGCTGACGGAAGTCCGAATTTCGATCCCAACTGCGCGCTTGGCATTCTCGAAAAGATCAAGAAAGAATATCCGGACTTTAATGTCACGGCGACTTTTTTCGTGTACGATCTGCTTTTCGAGAACGGTGAGGAAAATGACCGCAAGGTCATGAAGTGGATGGTCGACAACGGTTATGACATCGGCAACCACACTTACAGCCACGTCAAGCTCGGTGACTGCGATGCGGATGAGATCGAGAAGCAGGTCGGTTCCATGTATAAGCTGCTCGACGACATCATTCCGGGACAGTACGTCAACATAATAGCGCTCCCGTACGGCTCGCCGGAATCGATCAGCCCCGATAAGCCGCAGTACAACAAGATCTTCGAGGGAACATATAACGGTTTTTCCTATACGACGAAGGCGACCCTCCTGTGCGCATGGACGAGGTCTTATTCGCCTTTTGTCAGGGACTATAACTATACGGCAATAAGAAGGATCCGCGCCTACGACAACAACGGAGAAGACTGGGATATTCAGATGAACTTCGAACAGCTCAATAACGGTAAAAGATACATTTCCGACGGCGACCCGAATACGATAGTTTTTCCAGCATCCGATAACAGCAGCGGCGACTGGCTCAAGAACACGTACGGTCATCAGGTAATAACGTACTGACGGCTTCATTCCGCGAACAATATGGGGGTTATGAAATGAAAAAGAAGATCACCACTGTCATTATCACTTCGGCATTTATCATGTCCATGATTACGGGATGTTCTTCCGCTCCATTTGGCGCGGCAACGACTACTGCAGAAAGCACGGAGCCTGCAGTAAGGTGGGCTGATGAGATGGGCGTGGTTCCGACGGATCAGCGTGAATTTAACATGCCGGGTTTCCCTTATTATATGTCTGATGACAGAAAGAGCCACAGCACTGAGGTTTATCCGATTTCTGCAGACATGAAATATAAGATCGTATCGGCAGAAGCTGAGGAACCTGATAAATTCGGTCAGGTGCATTACACGATCAGGTACGATTACGATATTGAATTGTGGGTTAATGACGAGGACTCGCAGAAAGCAGAAGATGCAGGATTTCCCAAGGTCAATGCGCTTAACCTTTTCTTTAATGTCGTGGATTCAAATACCGGTCTGGTTCCTAACTGCAAAGAGTCGAACGGCATGCGAAAGAGCCTTGGCCTGACAGAGACGGAATGGGAAGGTAAGAAATTTACGATCGGATGGTCCATGGAAGGCGATAATTCATGGGGCGACTGGATCACCATCGAGAACGATGACGGCACCACGTCTTCCTCGATCACAGTACACCGCAGTGCGACGCTGCATGTCTATGTTCCCGAAGGTTACGACGGGATTTATATATTCATCAAGAAAAATGGTGACACCGAATTCGATGACACCAGATTTGCCGAGAAAGACGCACATCAGTGGGGTGAAGATGAAGGCGACGTCTCGGATTATTATTTCATCAAAGTAACTGATCTGCTTTAAAGACGGCTTATAACACCGTCACCTTGTTTCTGCCGTTGTGCTTGGAGGCATACATAGCCTTATCGAGCCTGTTGAATGCTTCGGCAAAGTCATCTGATGCCTTGAGCTCGGTGACGCCGATGGAACATGTCAGGTGGCATATTTCGGGGAAGAGATATTCTTCTACTTTCTTACGCAGGCTCTCGGCCATTACACGCGCGCTTTCAGCATCCTTGTCGCGGCAGACGATGACGAATTCCTCACCGCCCCAGCGTCCTGCCATGGCTTTTTCTTCAGCTGCGGTTTCCATAAGTATCCGGGCAATCTGTTTCAGCGTTGTATCGCCTGTCGAGTGACCGTAGGTATCATTGATCTGCTTGAACATGTCGAGGTCGATCATCAGAACGGAAGCCGGCCCGTCATTCTTCTGACAGTGCGTCAGCGCATTATTAAACTGCGTCTCTATCTCGCCGTGATTATAAACACCTGTGAGCGGATCCTTGATCGCCTTTTCCTCATACTTCTGAAGCGTTGATATCAGTTCCAAAGAATTGTCATTGATGTCCTGGACCATGAAGACGAACCTGTAATCGTCCTCGTTATATGTCTGCGCACGGCTGAATATGAGCTTGACCCAGATGAACTTTCCTTCGAGATTGCGCATCATGCAGTCATATGAGGATGTTCTTCCGGGAGTGAAATTCTTCTTTAAGTACTCGGGATCCGTACGGCGCAGGAACTGCTCCTGGTCCTCCGGCCAGATCATGTTTACGATCATCATTCTCCAGTCGGAATATTTCAGATTGTAATTGACAACGTCATCAGAGATCTCGGTGACGTTAATGCTGCTCGTGGTATCTGCGACCAGATCGATGTACATCGAGAACAGATAGGAATTCTGGATCGTATTGATCTTCTTGGTGGTAAGGGATTCCTGCAGGGATTCACTGTCGATGAATTCGTCGAGAACGAAGATATACTTTTTCGCATCTTCGAAAGGATATACGGTCAGCTGCACGAGATGTGTCTTATGATCATCTTCCAGGACCAGCTTCAGACGGCGGCTGTATTTCCCGTTGAATATACCGGTCTTGTCGGCAAAGATCTGGTAGTCGCCGGAGACCTTCTCATTCGAATCATTGAAGTGGAACCACAGATCGAGGATGAGATCGTGATAGATCCCTGATTCTTTAAGAAAACTCTCGAACATGCCGTGACGGACAAGGGTCTTATAAGTGTCGATGGACGGATCGACAACGACAATGGCATCTACGTTTTCGAGTAAAAGTCCGGAAACGTCTTCAACGGTATAATCGTACAAATTCTTGTTTTCCATATGCAATATCCTCTGACAAATCATGTTTTTGGATTCCTGTGAAGTAACCAACCATATTGATTATAAGACCCTCATAATCAAATAGTTTTAATTAATTGAAAACAATCTGTTTATCTTTATTATCTTCCGGGGTAAAAGAAGGGGTGCAAGACTGATATAATTTGCATATAAAAGTGTTCGAAGCAGCATTTTTCCGGGAAGGTGCGTTATGGATAATAAACCCGTTTACTTTAGAAGGATAGTCCTTGTTCTGGTCGTTGCGATCTGCATATTTTTCGCTGTCAAACATCTTGATCTGAAGGAATATTCCGTCAGCAATGAACAGGAATACATAAACAAGGTCTGCAAGATGTCTGATATCCCGGCGCTTTCCGTGGCGGTATGGGACGGTGAGAATGAAGAATTCCTGAACTATTCCAATGGAGAACAGAAGGCAGACGAGCATTCCCTTTATGAACTGGCATCAACAACAAAGGCGTTTACGGGCCTGGGCATTCTCCAGCTCGAGAAAAATGGCAAGCTCGATCTTGATGATCCCGTACAGAAATACATTCCGGATTTTCACGCGCTCTATAACGGCAGGGAAGTTCAGATCACCGTAAGGCAGCTTATGAATCATTCGAGCGGAATACCTTCCTATTCTCTCGAGCGCATACCTGAGGAATCCTATCGCGAGGGCGGCTTATATAAATCTCTTTACCGCCTTTATAATGTGACCCTGTCATTTGAGCCGGGGAGCCGGTATGAGTATTCCACGGTCAATTACGATTTCCTGGCCGTCATTATCGAGAAGGTTTCCGGACGGGAATACTGGGAATACATCAAGATGAATGTCCTTGATAAGAACGGCATGACGGATTCGTTTTTCAGGACTGACAAGATCCAGGAGAACGTTACCCCCGGTCATAAGCAGGCATTCCTTTACCCGTACCAGTACAATGCACCGGTTTATTACGGAAATACCGCCGCGGGATATCTGATCTCCGACACTTCCGACCTTATGAAATGGATGAAGGCAGTACCCGGACTCTTTGATTTTGAGAGTTTCCCGATAAGCCCTGAAAACAATTACTATGCCGGATGGAACGTCTACGACGATTATGTCTGTCATGCCGGCAACAACCCGAATTACTCATCGCAGGTCTACGTTTCCAGAACCAAACCTCTGGGCGTCTTTGTCTTATCTTCCGAGAACGGCTCGAGCGTGACCGTTATCGGCGAAGGCTTATTCAAGATGCATCAGGGCGAGAAGGTAAAGATCGGCTGGTTCTCTGACCTTTACGATACTCTCGACCTGGTCTTCGTCCTGGTCCCGCTCCTTATCATGTACGGCATCTGCTGGATCCCTCTTAGGTCGAAAAACAGGGCGCTTGCCCGCCTGGCGATCGGATGCTTATTAATTCTGGCAATCGTCGTTTTCCCGTTCGTCGCACCGGTCGGTTACAGATTCTGCTTTATCTGGTACCCGGGCACCCTGGCGTTCCTTTTGGGCGGCACCGGCCTTGTTTCGGTATATCTGATCATGAAGACGATGATCTATCTGATCACGGAGGCGATGAGCTGATAAAGAGCCGTCAAAAGGCGATGAGCTGATAAGGAGCCGTCAAAAGGCAGTGCGCTGATGTTCATCCTTTAAAAGGCGGAGAGCTGACCCGCACCCGTCAAAAGTGAGCACAGGATGTCGGGTCCGTCCTGTCCCCGTGAAATATACTGTGGGTGCAATGAGATGGAGGTGAACGAAGTGGAAAACTGGATAGAAGGATTTCAGCAGTCGATCGATTTCATCGAGAACAACCTGACGGACTCTCTTGATATCGAAGATATAGCCGGCCTGGCTGCTCTGTCCCCGTTCTACTACCAGAGGATCTTCGGAGCGCTCTGCGGAATGACCGTAGGAGAATACATCCGCGGCAGACGCATGACGCTCGCCGCGCAGGAACTCTCGAGCACCGACGCGAAGGTCATAGACGTTGCCGTCAAATACGGATATGACTCTCCGGACAGTTTCGCAAAAGCGTTCCAGCGTTTTCACGATATCCCGCCGTCAAAGGCCCGTGAGAACGGCGCGACGCTCAGATCCATAGCACCATTGCACATAAAAATATCAATGGAGGGCGGAAAAATGCTCGATTATCGTATTGTTGAAAAAGCGCCGTTTACGGTCATGGGAATCAGGAAAAGATTTAACGAAGACACCTGCTATCAGGAAGTCCCCAAGTTCTGGAGCGAGTGGATGTCTGACATGAAGGGCCTCAAGGGCATGTTCGGGATCAGCCGGTCGGTAGACGGCAAGATCTTCGATTACTGGATCGCTGACGTCTACATGCCTTGGGAAGACGTCCCCGAAGGATTAGAAACAACAGTCATTCCGGGCGGCCTCTGGGCTGAGTTCAAGTGCATAGGACCTTTGCCCGAGAGCCTGCAAAGCGTGAACACGCAGATCTGGTCCGAATGGCTCCCCACCCTGAAAGGATACAAGCTGGCCGGGAACTACTCCGTGGAACTGTACTGCCCGCCTGCCGAGGATCCCAAGGACACTGAGAGTTACATCTGGATACCTTTGGTAAAAGAGTAAGCAAAAGAGCAAATGTGAGGGGCTGTCTTTAAGAGGCAGCCTCTTTTAGCTGATAAGGCTCTGATGTTGGCAGGATACTTCATTCCTGCCGTGTACATTTTTTCGCGAAAAAGCATGAATAATTGCATAAAAACCCGGATTTATGCAATTTCTGCTTAAATAACCGGAAAAAATGTACACCGCGGTAAATTCAGCGGGGGGTCCGGCTTTGACTGTTTTTCGAGCCGTACACGAAAACCAATCGAGAACTGCCCCTTCTTTAAGAAGTAAATATAATTGACAAACACGTTCAGAAAAAATACAATCGCTTGTATATAATCATAAAAATGATTTGAGGTAATCTTCATTCCAAAAGACAGAAAGGGGTCACTACACATGAGCACAATGGAAAAGACATTCAACAATGGTGAGGTCATCATCAAAGAGGGAGATGCAGGAAATACATTCTTTCAGCTTTTGGAAGGCAAAGCCGCAGTTTATAAAAATTATGGTGAGAAGGATGAGGTCCAGGTAGCCATTCTTGAGCAGGGACAGTATTTCGGCGAGATGGCCGTAATCGAGAATTATCCCCGCAGCTCCACAGTCGTTGCAGAGGGCGACGTAAAGGTTGTCGAGATCGAAGCTGAAGAGCTTAATGAATATTTCACACAGAATCCCGATAAGATCCTTTCGATCATGAAGCTGCTCGGAACCAGGATCAAGACAATGACTGATGACTGCAATGAAGCAAAGAAGATGCTTGATAAGGTCCGCAAATCCGATTCCAAGATCAATTACGACAGCTTCTTCTCACAGATGATGCAGCAGTCGATCTACCTTACATCTAAGAATTTCAGACTTGAGCGTCCGAGCATGGAGGCTCTCCGCGCAGCATCACAGGCAGTTTCCAGTCAGAACTCTGAAGACGGTGAGACATACAATTACGGAACGATCATCTTCAAGGCAGGTGACGTCGGCAAGTGCATGTACATCGTTCACAGCGGAAGCGTAGGCATCTTCAATAACTACGGTGCAGTAGACGAGCTGAAGTTACAGGAAGTTTCTCCTGTCGCATGCTTCGGTGAGATGGAAATGCTCACAGAGGAAGCACGTACCACCACAGCCGTTGCTGAAGAAGGTGATACACGTGTCGAGATCATCAATGCTGAAGATCTGGGCGGCCTTTTCAAGTCTGCTCCTGCAAAGATCGACATGATCCTTAAGAGCCTTTCTTACCGTTTGAGAAGCATTACTTACGATTATTTCAATGCTTGCAAGGAGATCTACGAGTCATCAAAGAAGGATTGATGACGTCAGGATCCTGATTTCCTGATATTGCAGAATTTTATGGTTCGGTCTGTCCGGTCTGGTCCTTTTTATCCACGACGGACTTACCGAACCATTTTTTCTTGTACCAGTAATACATGACGATCAGACCGCGGATGCATTCATCCGTTGCGGTCCCTGCGAAAATGCCCGCGACTCCGGCGCCCAATGCGACGCCGACAAAATATCCTGTCGTAAGACCAAGGCCCCAGTTGCATAAGATTCCCATGATAAGCGGGAAAACGTAAGCTCCCGCGGCTTTCAGGCTGCTTACGAATGTCATGTTGAGGCACCGTCCTGTCTCGACGAAGATGTCAACGATCATGATCATCTGTCCCAGGGCGATTATGTTCTGGTTTTCCGTAAAGAGCTGCAGGGTGTACCTGCTTAGAAGCGCATTAATAGAAGCCAGGGCGATCGTTATCGGCATGGAGGTCCTGAGGGTCTTGAATACTCTCTTGTATGCTTCCTCATTTTTGCCGGCGCCTACGAGGTGGCCCGTGATTATCTGCGTCGACATGGCGCAGGCGTTCGAGAAGATCATCGCAAAAGCAATAAGTGTGGTGCAGTAGGCCCTCGCATTTACAGAATCATTTCCCATCGCATTTACGAATGAGAGAAGCGTTGTCTGGTAAAGATTGTAGGTAAGGTTCTCGCCGGCTGTAGGAAGACCTATCTTTATCATCTTGCCGAGGAGATTTCCGGGGAAGGGCTTCAGATAGCGCAGGGAGATCTTTCCGATCTTTTTTACGAAGAAGAAGATAAAGACTGCGATTACTGCAATGGCTCTCGAAGCAACGGTCGATATCGCGACTCCCGCCACGCCCATGTTCAGGTATGCCAGAGGCCCGTATAAGAAAAGATAGTTTCCGCCGATGTTGACTATGTTGATCCCTAAAGTGATGTACATGCCGATCTTCGGATAGCCGTTGCATCTGAGAATCTGAAGCATAACCATATAGACCGCCATCAGGAAACCGCCGCCTCCGACGATGTAGATATATAGCATAGAGAGGGGACGCATCTGTTTCGATGCGTGAAGGAAATCCATTAACAGCGGGTTTGCCGCACAGAAAGCACCGCTTAGGATAATGCCGATGACAAGATTTACCGCGATAGCGAGCGTATAGATCATGTTCATCTTGTCGTACTCTTTGGCACCGAGATACTGGGCGACGACCACGCTCGTTGCCGTTGCGATGACGTTGAAAAGGATATTCATCATGAACATGATGGTATTGGCGTTTCCGACAGCGCCGACCGCGAACTCATCGTAGTGGCTAAGCATGAGGGTGTCCACGTTGTTTACCATCGTGGTCAGGAAAAGCTCAAGGAACATGGGTCCCGCCAGAATCAGCAGCGGCGTTTTCTCGTCAATGACGACTGTATTTCTCCTGCCCAATGACCGTCCCATGATACTCCTTTTCGAAAAGAATCTTCCAATAATAACGATTTACAATGATACTACTTGGCACCGCGCTAATTATATTAAAATGCGGTATTTTTTAGTACATTTTCGGCATGTTATAATGTCATTTAAACGACGGAATCAGGAGGATATGTATGTTACTGGATGCGTTATCACAAGAAGAGAAAAAAGCCTTTTGGAATATTGCCAACGTAGTGGCTTCGGTCGACGGAAGGGCCGTGGAGGAAGAGTCCATCTTAAGTCAATACAGTGAGGAAATGGGTGCCGGCTTCGAATTCGTTGATCCGTCAGGCATAGATGTAAAGAATGAGCTTAACACCATCAGATCGAGCAGTCTGAAGAACCGCAAGATCATATATTTCGAGTTGTTCGGCGTCGCATATGCGGATACTGAACTCCATGAGAAAGAGCTTGGCATCCTTGACGAAGCCTGCGCTGTCCTTGAGATAAGCGGTGAAGTAAGAACGGTTCTCGAGAACTGCATAAAGAACATCTTTGATTCTTACAAGGAACTCGGAAACGTACTTGATGAGTGAAATCTCCAGAATAAAGAGGAATACAACTATGATCCGTAAGCGTCTGACTAAAGCGTTATGCATGACATTGGCATTGACATTCATCTTATCCGCCACAGGATGCGGCAAGTCAGGAGGGAAGTATACCTGGATCGATTCGAACCTGCCGGAGAATGCCGATAAAGTCGGAGGCATCAGGCTTCAGGATGATTTCGCTGCGGCAGCCAATGCGGAATGGTTACAAAGCCAGACATATGATTCGGTCATTGAGAATGGAACGTTCACTGAAGCAGTCCTCATAGTAGATCAGAATAAACGCGCAATGCTCAATGATACTTCGGTAACTGACAAGAACCTTGAACTGCTGCGCACTTTCGACGGACTTTATTCTGATTGGGACCACAGGGATGAACTTGGCGCTGAGCCTTTGCGTAAGTACTTAGAACGCATCGACTCCATTTCCACGCTAAGTGACGTCGAAGACTATATGCTGGATAATGACGGCAATCCTTTCGCTGTAATGCTCATTAATCTCGGCACGATCAAGATGGATGAAAAGAAAGATCATCTATGCCTTAGGATCAGTCAGCCCGGCTATACATTCGGTTACAGCAGCATGTACGGTTATGATAAGTCCGTGACAGATCCCAAGAAGACAGTCATTGAACAAAAAGTCTCACATGTTCTGACAAAGCTCGGATACTCTGATGGTGAGATACAGAACGTTGTCGACAGCTGTGTTGAATTTGAGACTAAGCTTGCAGGCATCGATCCCGACGGCGATCTTGTCACGCGTCCGGATAAAGTTGTCGGAAAAGATGAGATAATTTCCATGACTTCAGCCTTTGATCTTAACAGGGTGCTCGATCACTATGACCTTGGCGATACCGTAAATTATACGGGCGATTTCAAATATCTCGAGGGATTGGGCAGCGTCTTCACGAGCAATAACATTGAAGGGATGAAGGCATACTTTAAAGTCATGCTCATATTGAATTCAATGCTCCTGCTCGATACTGAGACTTTCGATTACAGTCAGGAAGCAGAGCTCGATAAGAGCAATCCGTTTGCCGTTGTAGATGTCAGCTATAAAGACAGATATCTTTTCAATACGATACAAAAAAGCGGTTTAAGCGGAGCAATGGAGCAGGAATATCTTGACCGTTATTTTGACCAGAAAGTTTACGATGATATCTATGGCCTCCTTGAAGACCTCTCTGATGGATATAAGGAGATCATCGAAGAGAAAGAATGGCTTTCTTCTGAAAGCAAGGCAAGCATTTATGAGAAGCTGGATAACATGATATTCCATGTCATCAGGCCTTCCAATGAAGCCGATTACGGAGACTTGACGCTTGAATCTTATGAGAATGGCGGAACGCTTATCGACGCATACTGCAAGCTCAATAAGTTTAAGATCACCCACTACGGCGAGCTTACCAGGATGCCATATGAAAGAGGATATTGGGATATCCATGACACCCGCTTATCGACCACGCAGACAGCGGACCGCTATGACTCATGGGCAAACGCGATATATGTGAATATCGGAATCTTGAATGGTGATATCTATTCTTACGACATGTCCTATGAGGAGAAGCTTGGAGCCATAGGAACCGTTCTCGGTCATGAGATGTCACATGCTTTTGACTCTAGCGGGGTTTATTACGATAAGAACGGAGATAATAATGATCTTCTGAAAGGAAACGATATGGACCGTTTCAATAAGATGTCGAAAAAAGTTTCAGAGTATTTCGTAAACATCACTCCCTTTGAAGGAAGCGGATCCTATTCAAAAGACAACAATCTGAGCAGTGAAACGATCGCCGACATGGGTGGTGTAAGCACTACGCTCAGGCTCGCAAAGAGACAGGCCGGCTTCGATTACGACAAATACTTCAGAGCATACGCATCCTTATGGAAAAGGTTTGTTGTCAAAGGAGATCAGTATTACTCAATCAGGAGCGTTTCGCATCCTCTGGCTTATCTCAGGATCAATGTGGCGGTCCAGCAGTTTGAAGAGTTCTACGAGACTTATGACGTCAAACCCGGAGACAACATGTACCTTGCCCCAAGAAACAGGATTGCTATCTGGTAGGTGATTTAAATGGATGATTTGAATAAAACCGGTGAGGAGAAAGACGTTGATTCTCTGATCGAGAGCATGTTTCCACAGGCGAAGGTCGCTGACGATGTCGAAGACGAGCCTCACGGACCGTTAAGGTCGATCAGTTATAACCTATGTTCTCACGGCATGATGGCGGGCTCGGGTTCGACCCGCAATACGAGACTGGAATGGCTTAATGACAAGGCGGTCATCTTAAGCTGCAGTTCGAGTGGCAGCGGCACGGGCTTTGATTCCGAGTACAGGGTAAAGCCCGAAGTCGCGCAAAAGATTAAGGATCTTGTATCTGAGAAGAAGCTTGCCAGGCTCTCGAAAATTGATATCCCGACCGTGACCATGTTCGATAATTTCACCAGCGCTACGATCAGCATGACATTTGACGACTCAGGCATCGGAGGCAGTCCCTACGAGATCTGCACGATCAATTGCGGTCCTTCAGGAATGACATTTAAGACACTTGAAGATGAGATCAGCAGTCTGCTTGATGAATGCCGCGATACTGGCGAATGCACTCGCAATGAGATGACAGGCTCGCAGAATATCCTTGGAAATATTATGGGTGTCGGTGTCGGCATGCCCGGAACACCTTCTGCGGTACCGCCTGCTCCGGACACGGTCAAAAGCGGCGGCTGGGTATGTTCATGCGGAACGGTAAACACCGGCAAATTCTGCGAAAATTGCGGTAATTCCAGAGCGGTCTCCGAAGAGGAAGGCACATGGGTTTGCCCGTCCTGCAAAGTTTCCGGCAACAGGGGCAATTTCTGCACAGCGTGCGGCAGACGTTTTGAAAATATTTAAGACAATTATCCGGGGTAGCGGAATGAGCTTTTTCACATTCGAGAATAAGAACATATATTACGAGGAGTCAGGGAACGGTGCGCCGCTCCTAATCCTTCACGGAAATACGGCATCTTCAAAGATGTATGCTGATGTCGCTGCGGGATATGCAAGTGACTACAAGGTAATACTTATAGACTTCTTAGGTCATGGCAGGTCTGACAGGCTGGAAGAATTTCCGGCTGATCTCTGGTTCTATGAAGCGCAGCAGGTGATCACATTCCTGAAGGAAAAAGACTATAGAGATGTCAACATCATTGGTTCAAGCGGCGGCGCGATGGTAGCGGTCAATGTCGCTTTGGAAGCTCCTGAACTTGTTAGTAAAGTAATCGCGGACAGCTTCGAAGGCGAGATGGCGGATAAAGCTTTTACAGAGAATCTTTTGAAGGACCGGACTATGGCCAAGGAGAATCCCGGTGCAAGAGGATTCTATGAATACATGCACGGACCTGATTGGGAGAAGATCGTGGATAACGATACTTCCGCGATCGTCAGGCACGCTGAAGAGATCGTGGACTTCTATCACAAACCGCTGACAGAACTGAAAGCTGATTTCCTTCTTACGGGAAGCAGAGAAGATAAGTTTATGTACTCGATCTCTGATGACTACTATGAGAAAGTGTACGGTGAGATCCTAAAGAAAGTACCAAGGGCGGGAATGCATCTTTTCGAGCATGGGGACCATCCTGCGATGCTGACCAACTTTGAAGAATTCTACAGACTGAGCACGGTTTTTTTGAAGGGATAACAGTATGAACAGGCTGTTTTATGAGGGGCTTACAGAAGGGGATAACAATAAGCTGCTCTTGGTTCATAAAAGTGATATCCATAATCACTCTACTAAGGGATGCCGCAGAAAATGGTTGGAAGAAAAGACTGGGCATATATTTGCGGACCCGCCGGAAATATTTGACGGTCTTGAAGGTATGCAGGAATGGTTTACCGGGACCATAAAGCCGTATTGTCCGGGGGCTGAAGGCATTATCCTCAGATGGGAAGGCGCTTTTGCGGAAGCTAAAAGGAATAATATATCAAGGCTTGCGATGAACTTCGGAGTGACGGAGATCGATCTCGTCGGTGGAACGGATGCCTTTGTAAAGATGATCAGTCGCTTTCATCAGAGCTATTGTCCCGCGACGGTTTTCGAGCCTGAGATCACTTATGTGGCTGCTTGCGATGCCGCTATGGAAGCAGAGCGCATCGATGATTATATCTCTTCGGGGTTCTTTAAATCCATAGATGTGTGCGGCGGCGAGGGCATCAGACCGTTTGAAGATTTCATGCCGCTTTACAGAAAAGCGGAACGCTATCATCTAACTAAAAGAATGCATGTCGGAGAAAGCGGACCGGCTGATGATATAAGGAAGGCTGTCGAGCTTCTGGGACTTGATGAGATACATCACGGAAACAACGCGGCATCTTCGGATGAAGTCATGAAGTTTCTGGCAATGAACAACATTCAGCTTAATCTTTGCCCGAGCAGTAATGTAATGCTAGGATATGTACCAGGTTACAAGGAGCACCCCATAAAGATTTTGTATGAGAACGGCGTAAAGGTTACCATCAATACTGATGATCTGCTGATATTTGATAGTTCTATCGAAAACGAATATCTTAGATTGTATCAGGCAGGAACGTTAAGCGCTGAACAGCTCGATGAGATAAGGCTTTTGGGACTGAAGGGCAGCACTGATGAATAAAACGTGACAGAGGAGAATTGATATGAAAGTATTTATAGTATATTGCCATCCTTCGGAAGATTCATTTACGAGGAACATACGCGATTCGTTTATAAAGGGAATCACAGATGGCGGGAACGAGTACGTCATGTCGGATCTGTATGCTATGGATTTCAAAGCTGACATGACCGAGGACCAGTACTTAAGGGACGCGTTCTACAGGAACACGCCGTTTACTGAAGAAGATATTCTTGCAGAACATGAGAAGATTAATTCTGCTGATGCAATCGCATTTATCTATCCGGTCTTCTGGACGGAAGCGCCCGCAAAATTAGTAGGCTGGTTTGACCGCGTATGGTCTTACGGTTTCGCGTACGGTGACAAGAAAATGAAGATGATGGACAAGGCCATGATCCTCTGCACCGCGGGCAATCCAATCGAGAAGTTAGAGAAGTTCGGGCTCCTTGCGAGCATGAAAAAAGTCATGTTCGGCGACAGGTTTTTCAACCGCGCAAAGCAGATGGAATTCGTGGTTTTCGACGGCATGTCAAGAAAGACGGAATCGCGCGAAAACAACTGGGACAGCAACCTTCAGAAAGCATACGAGAAGGGCAGGGATTTCTTTGCTGACGCTGAAGAAGTGTTCACCGTTGATGATAAATTTTTCACCGCGGTCGAGAATTCCGAATCTGGCGAAGTGTCAGAAAAGACCGTATTCTGCTACCACCAGAAGGGCAACGTTATCTGGGCTGAGTATTCAGGCGGAAGCATTGTGAAGGGCTTCCTCATTGGCACGATGGATGAGAAACATAATCTGCATTTCAACTACCAGCACATGAATTCTTCCGGAGAGATAAGGACCGGTTCGTGCGACTCCGAACCGCAGATCGAGAACGGAAAACTCCGCTTTAACGAGAAGTGGAAATGGACGATGGGCGAAGAGGGAACGTCGGTCATTGAAGAGATCTGATCTATGAATAACGAAGATTACATGAGAAGATGCTACGAGCTGGCGATCAGTGCAGGCAGGAAGGGACACGATTCCTTCGGTGCCGTGCTCGTTTATGACGGAAAGATACTGGAGGAAGCGGAAAATACCGCTGATTTTGAGAAGCATATTTTCGGGCATGCCGAATTCAATCTCATGCATAAGTGCGCGAATAAATACACGGATGACATTATGGAGAAGTCAGTTGTTTATACGAGCTGTGCGCCATGCGAGAGATGCCTTACCGCAATCGCGTCACTCGGCGTGTACAATGTTGTGTGCGGTGTCTCGTATAAGTCATTTTGTAAGCTTCTGCCGTTCGACTACCAGGCCGTTGACCGCGAGGGTCTGCTTAAGCAGTTAGGTATTGACATGAAGCTTACGGAATCGGTTCTCGAAGATGAAGGAATGCATGTTTTCGAATGGTGGGGCGGCGAGTACCGTCCGTTAGAAGAGCTGATCGCCGAGATGGATGAAGTGAAGAATCGCAATAAGATGTGAGATTGGGTCTGATGACCCGCAAAACATGCCGCGCTGCGGTTCGATCTGCGGCATAAAACAGCATTTTCAGGCCAAACATGCCGAAAAACATGCCGTACTGCGGTTCGATCTGCGGCATAAAACAGCATTTTTGAGCCAAACACGTTACAGCGCTTTGAAAAATTCCTTAAACATATCCTCGCTGTCCTCCGGTTCGTAATCAATAAGAAGGCCGTTTTTTGAATATGCGGTGACATGTCCGTTATTTACGAAGATCAGATACAGTTTCCCCTTGTGCGTATATTGGAACAGATTGCACGCCTTGTTTATTTCCTCGTCGTCCGCAGACGGAAGGTTAAAATTCTTTACTATGTTTTTGAAATTCTTGGTCTCAGATGTCTGGAGATCGGTGATCTTAGTAGAAATAAGAGTAATGACCGGAACATAACCGAAATCACTTATTGTCTCTTCAACATCTGCTGTGACAAGGACAAACTGACCGTCTTCTATATCAGGGAGAAGCGACGGATCATCGGCAACCACTACACCGTCGGAATTTGCGGGATACACGATCTTGTAGTAATTGCCGTTAACCTTCATGCAGTAAAATTCCTGCGCCGCAATATTACGCGTATAAATATCACCGAGAACGATTGACGTCTGTTCGGAAGTGCTTACACTGGGAGTGCTGTTTTTCGAGGTCTTGACTGTACACCCTGTTATTGAGAGTGCGATAAGAAGTGTGCAGATAATCACGCGGTTTTTTAGCATAACTACACTCTTTTCCTGCATAAACAATGAAGGCTTAATTTTGTTGTTTTCCTACCAAATCATAGTTTATATAACGAACCAAGGCAACAAATTTGTTTCCAATTAAGTCTGTTTTTCTCTGCTATAATAAACATGACATACAGTTGTCGTGTTTAGGGTGTTAGCATATTCGTGGAGCGTGATCAGATGAAGATAGACAGACTCATCGGAATACTGTCAGTGCTGCTGCAGAAGGAGACAGTGACCGCGCCTGAACTGGCTGAGCTTTTCGAGGTGTCGAGGCGTACGATCAACAGGGACATTGAGACTCTGTGTTATGCCGGGATACCGATCAGAACGAAGCAGGGAGCAGGCGGCGGTATCTGTATTGCAAGGGGATACCGCATCGACAGGACTGTTCTGACTTCAAAGGATATGCAGACGATACTCGCGGGTCTTCGAAGCCTGGACAGCGTAAGCGGGAGCAGCTACTACAGCCAGTTGATGGAGAAGCTTCAGACCGGATCATCTGACGTGATCAGCGGAAAGGAATCGATGCTCATCGATCTGTCATCCTGGTACAAGGATTCTTTGGCACCGAAGATAGCGATGATACAGGATGCGATCGAGAGCAGAAATTATATTGAATTTAAATACTATGCGCCGTCAGGCGAGAGCAAAAGAACCGTCGAACCATACTTTGTCGTGTTCAAATGGTCGAGTTGGTATGTCTGGGGATGGTGCAGGAAACGTAAGGATTTCAGGCTCTTTAAGCTGAACCGCATGGATAAGGTGAAAAAGAGCGGGAAGACTTTCGAAGTGAGGGAAGTGCCGCTCCCGGATCTGTCGAATGAGAGAGTTTTCGCCGGTGGAATAAAGGTAAAAGCTCTGTTCGATCCTGAAGTAAAGTGGCGGCTTATAGAGGAGTTCGGACCTGACTGCTACGAGGAAACTGATAACGGCAAACTGTTTTTCTCTGCCGATTATACAGATCCGGATAATCTGGTCTCGTGGATAATGACTTTCGGTGATAAGGCAGAAGTCATTGAACCAAAAGAACTTAGAAAGAAACTGCTTGATGTAGCGGAAACAATGAAGAAAACATATGGGAGAAAAAAGACATGAAGTATGAATGGATAGATGAATTCCTGATGGTAAAACCCGGTATCGCAAAGGATCTTCAGGAAGAATGGAACTGGATAAGATATCAGATCGACGGCAAACTGTTCGCAGCGATATGCAGAGACGATAACAACAAACCTGTATACATAACACTGAAACTTGAGCCTGCTGAAGGCGAGTTCTGGCGTTCTCAGTACGATGATGTCATTCCCGGATATTACATGAATAAAGTTCACTGGAATTCAGTAAAAGCAGAAGGTGAAGTCCCTGACGATGTTGTTAAGGGAATGCTTGAGAAGTCATACCACATCGTTTTCCACAGCATACCAAAGAAAAAGCAGAAAGAGATTCTCGAGGATGCTGCAAAAGATGATCTCATATCCTGCTGCGGTTCTGACTGCAGTACCTGTTATTGCTACGGAAAAATGTGCCGGGGATGTAACGGTGTGTGCGGCAAGGTATTCCATGCAGGCGGGAAAGAATGTGCCATCTATAATTGCTGCAGGACAAAGCATTGTTATTATTCATGTGCCGAATGTGAAAAGCTCCCGTGCGATCTGATCCTCGGAACGAGAGATCCGAAAATGACTGAAGAAGAATTCATGAAGAGCGTGGAAGAAAGAGTAAGCCGTCTTAAGGGGAATAAGTAAGATGGCCTTTGACTTCAAAAAAGAGTACAAGGAATTCTACATGCCGAAAGGAACTCCCTCGATCGTGAATGTCCCGGAGATGAACTACATCGCGGTCAGAGGGAGCGGCAATCCCAATGATGAAGACGGCAGGTACAAAAAGGCTATCGGTCTTCTGTACGGGATCGCCTTCACTATAAAGATGAGCAAGAAGGGCGATCACCGTATAGACGGGTATTTCGATTACGTCATCCCTCCGCTCGAAGGCTTCTGGTGGCAGGACGGTGTTGACGGGATCGATTATTCACGTAAGGAAGACTTTAAATGGATATCGGTGATCAGGCTGCCTGACTTCGTAACAAAGACTGATTTTGACTGGGCTGTGGCAGAAGCGACGGCAAAGAAGAAAACGGATTTCTCGGGCGTGGAGTTCTTCACTTACGATGAAGGCCCTTGTGTGCAGTGTATGCATACCGGTTCATATGATGATGAACCGGCAACTGTGGAAGCGATGCATAGATTCATGGAAGCACAGGGATATGAATTGGATATCACCGGAAAGAGACTTCATCACGAGATCTATCTGAGTGATGCCAGAAAAGTGTCTCCCGAAAAGCTCAAGACCGTGATCAGACATCCTATAAAAAAGGCATAAAACGTTCTGAATTTCCTGCATGTTATAATGACATTGTCATTGGGGAATGGGAGCATTTATTTATATGGAAAAATCTGCAAAGAGGACAGTTCTTCTCGTATTGGCTATAACAGTCTTTCTTTGCATGACCGCTTTTAGCGTTTCCTGTTCCGCCGGTAATCGTAATAGTAAAGCCGTGCAGCAAAAGATCGCTGCAGAGTGTCCGTTCGACAGTGCTAAAGACGGCTACGGCAAGGGCGTGTACTTCATTTTCCCGGAGCCGTTCAGGGTGACATATTATATCTACGGCGGTTCCATTATCGAGATGTCGCAGGAATATGATGAGAAGACATCGAAATGGAGTACCGTCGCAGAACACGAAAGCGAGCGGACCGCCGAAGACTGAACTTTTTCGAGGAGACAACTTAACATGTACAAATACATGCGCATTCAGGGCAGAGAAGATTCATATACCACCAAGTATCCGAAAGGCGTTTTCAGTCTGTGCTGGAACCTGATCAGGGATAAGGTCATGACTGAGGAAGACGAGAATCTTTTCGTCTCCATCGATGAGTGGTTTAAGGAAAATCTTCCCGAGCCGGATCCTTGTAAGAATCACGAGGCGGTCATCACGTTTTTTAAGTGCGAAAACACAGAGCACATGGTTAAGAAGCTTGAGCCCGCGATCGCTTTGCTCGATAAATACAACAAGCCCTATGACATCGTCTATACCAATTTCGTCGGCACGATAGTTTACGAGGATGATTGGCAGATCGCAGTCAAGGTAAGTGACGGAAAGATGGTTTAGTTTTATAATAGTAAAAAATAAGTGACAGATTGCAGGATCTGTTGAGGCGAATAATGAAACTGTTCAGGTGGATCATATGGGCAAGCTGAAAAGATTTCACATCGATGAACGTTATGTAACCGTTAATCTGACGCTGAGCATAATCATTTATTCTGTTGTAGTTCCGTTCTGTATTTATCTGTGCGTGGATAATTTCATCCGCGGGAACACGCTTGTCGCAAAGTACGCCCTGTTCTGCGCCGTCATGACCGCGATCGCCATCGTAAATTTCTCGATCTGCAAGTTCGGAAAGAAGAAGCGCAGATGGCTCATGCATCTGGCCATCAACATCCAGTGCGTCGTTTACTGGATCACGTTCGTGTTCTTCCTTTTTACCGGCGGAACCGAAGGCACGAGCATCTTCCTTTTCTTCGTTGCCGTTCCGGTCGTGTTCTTCTTCTTTAACCTTTCGTACGGACTTTATTTCTGCGCGGTCTTTTTCGTTATCATGTGCATCTATATGTATTCGCCTTTGAAGGATCTCGGATACCAGTTCCCGGATGTTTACTACGCGCGTCTTCCCATGATGTATCTGGCCAACGTCATCATGTGCGCGGTCGCGCAGTATGAGACTGTCAAAGCGAAGATCAAACAGGACAAAGCGCTTGAAGAAGCAAGGCGCGCGAGCGAAGCGAAAACGGACTTCCTCGCCAACACGAGCCACGAGATCAGGACTCCTATCAACGCCGTTCTCGGCATGAACGAGATGATCTTAAGAGAGTCTGCCAAAGCCGAGAAGCTTTCCGGCGCGAGCCCCATGGCTTACCACGAGGCATTCAAGAAGATAAGAAATTATTCCGGCAACGTCGACAGCGCAGGCAATAATCTCCTCGCCATCATCAATGACATCCTCGATTTCTCGAAGATCGAAGAAGGCAAGATGGATATCGTAGAGGTCGAATACCAGCTGAGTTCCGTCATCAACGATGTCAGCAACATGATCAATTTCAAGGCCAGGCAGAAGAATCTCACCTTTGAGACTGAAGTCGATGAGAACCTGCCGGACAGGCTTTTCGGCGACGTTGTAAGAGTAAGGCAGGTAATCACGAACATTCTGAATAATGCCGTTAAGTACACGGATGAAGGAAGCGTTTCGCTGAAGATCACGGGCAAGAAAGGCGAGAAGAATCCTGACGGCAAGTCCGTCATAGAGCTCATCATCGCAGTGTCCGACACCGGTATCGGAATCAGCGAAGAAAATATCGGCAAGCTTTTCGGCAAATTCGAGCGTGTCGATCTCGAGAAGAACAGCACCAAGGAGGGCACCGGCTTAGGTCTTGCGATCTCCAAGATGCTGGTCGAAATGATGCACGGCGACATTACGGTCCAGAGTAAATACGGCTCGGGTTCCACATTCACCATAACCATACCGCAGGAGATCATCTCGGAAGAGCCGGTCGGCAATTTCAAGGAGAAATTCGAGAAAACCTTGGGCGAGAAGAAGGCTTATCACGAGAGCTTCAGAGCGCCTGAAGCCAAGATCCTCATAGTCGATGATACGAGGATGAACCTTGTCGTAGCGACCGAATTTCTTAAGGACACGTTGGTCAAGATCGATACCGCTTCCGGCGGAAAGGAAGCCGTCGAATTAGCGCTTAAGAACAGCTACGATGTCATCCTCATGGACCAGCGCATGCCCGAAATGGACGGCGAAGAAGCGTTCCGTATCATCAAGAGCCACAAGGAAGGCCCGAACATCAACACGCCTGTCATCTGTCTTACCGCAGATGCCGTAGTTGGCGCGCGCGAAAGATACCTTTCAAAAGGCTTCAATGATTATCTCACCAAGCCCATCGACAGCACCTACCTCGAGATGATGCTGAAGAAATATATCCCCGCCGAAAAGATCGAGCTCGTAACTGAAGAAGAGATCTTGGCCAGCCGGGAAGAACTTGATGAGAGCGAGTCCGCATCGCCCTTCAAGGTCCTCGAAGACAGCGGCATCAACACCGCCAATGGCCTTGCAAACTGCGGCGGCGATGACGAGTTCTACCGCTCGATCCTTTTCGAGTACTTAAGCGGCGCGGAGGAAAAGAAGGAAGACCTGAAGAAGTTCCTCGACAGGGGAGATCTCCAGAATTACGGAATCCTCATCCATTCCCTGAAGAGCACCTCCGCCATGATCGGCGCGGAAGCTCCCTACAAGATTGCCCAGGAACTCGAAGCGGCCGCCAAAGACGAAGATACAGATTTTGTTGCGACGAACCACGAGAGGTTCCTTGAAGAATACGGAATCGTGCTCGATGCGCTCGGAAAAGTCGTGGCGTCCGAAGACGTCGATTCAGACGAATTCGAGATCGGTGACAACGGCGCGATGGAATTCCTGCCGGATGATAATGACGAATAAAAGGTGTGGATATGCAGTGCCCGAAGTGTGGAAATCAGTGTAAAGAAGGCGTGATCCGGGCAACGGACCCGACTAATCTTTTGTTCAAAGTTCCTGCGGATGTCTCATGGAATCCGGCGGAAAGCGAAGGCAAGATTTTCAAAAAAGGCAAGATCAGTCTGAAACCCAAGAACGAAGGCTACTACTGCGAAAACTGCCGCAAAGTATACGCGGCGCTTGACCTGAGTGAAGGATACTGGATACCTGAGGAAATATGAGTTGTGGGGCTTTCTGATTTTTTAAGCCACCGACCAAACCACTAAAAAGTGGCATTTGGTCGGTATGTGTGACTGCCTATCCACCCCGCTAAAAAAACAAACTTCATTTGGCGAAAAAAGCGGAAATCACTTATTATGTAATAAGCAAGGCTTATGGGGAGGCCACGACGAACACCATGAACGCGAATCCGGAAAAGTACAGATACTATCCTGAGAATCCGAAGAAACTGGAGCTCAAGGAGGTCCTGCACAAGATGAGGGATCTCAGGTATTTCTATATCTTTATGATCCCGGCGTGGATCTTCTGGGGGAGTGGCGCGATGGCTGCGGTGTATACGTGGTTTATGGATGACAGCGTGATAAGGACCGAGGAGGATGTCATCGGGGTCGTGATCTATAACGCAGTCATTCTTGTGGGACTGGGAGTTATCATTGGCGTTTACATATTGGTGAATCTGGCCTTCAAGAACAAGAACATACGCCCGGCGATCCTCCGCAATATACAGAAATATATTCCGGAAACGGATGAGAGCATTTTCGACAAAGTTCAGGAAGACCTTTATAAGGGCATGCCGTTTTTGAAGAACCATAATATTGGCATTTCCGAGAACTACATCATCGGCAATCTGAACCTTAACGGCTTTAATCCGGTGATCATTCCGAGGGCGGAGATCGTGGAAGTGGGATATGAGATATATGAGGGCGATTCTTACACCATCCCTTATAATGGGCGTGTGGCAAACGTCAGGAGCATATACCAGAATTTCAAGTTCGTCTTGAGGAACGGAAATGTGGTGACGGTGCAGGTTAATGATAAGTTTAAGTGGAATCTGGCGTTGTCCGCGCTTCAGGCGGCGGGGCTTAAGACAGTGAATGTTTATAAGAAAAATGAGGTGCAGAAATAATGAAAGTATTGATGATCAACGGAAGTCCCAGGATTGGCGGAAACACTTCTGCGGCATTGGATGAGATGACAAAGATCTTCGAAGCAGAAGGCATCGAGGTCGAGAACGTTCAGATAGGAAATAAAGTTGTCCGCGGCTGCATTTCGTGCGGTTCATGCGGTAAGACCGGCAAATGCGCTTTCGATGATGTCGTAAATGAGCTGGCTCCGAAGTTTGAAGCCTGTGACGGACTGGTCGTCGCTTCACCGGTCTATTATGCTTCGGCAAATGCGACGCTGATCGCATGTCTGGACAGGCTTTTCTTCAGTACTGATTTCGATAAGACGATGAAGGTCGGCGCGGGCGTTGTCGTCGCCAGAAGGGGCGGGTGCTCCGCGACTTTCGATGAGCTGAACAAGTACTTTACGATAAGCGGAATGCCGGTTGCTTCGAGCCAGTACTGGAACAGCGTTCACGGTCTCGAAAAAAGGCGACTCATTACAGGACCTCGAAGGCATGCAGACGATGAGAACCCTGGCGCGCAACATGACGTTCCTGATGCGCGGAATCGCTTTGGCCAAAGAGAAGTACGGACTTCCTGAGAAAGAAGATTTCCTGGCGACGAATTTCATAAAGGAATGAAGATCTTAAGTACGCTTTAGGGAGGTATTCATAGTTCTATGGACGTTTATATCGGTTACAGAAATCTTCCGGAATATTTCACACAGCAAAACCAGTGCGGCGGCGAGTTTAAATAAGGCATCGTTAAGACACGCCTGTTTTTGTTTTTTAACGCAAATTTATATTATTGGATTTTAGGTTAAGATTTTCGAGAAAGAATTAACCTGATTTTCGAAAATTAGAATTAAGGTTAAGGATTTCGGCAAATCCTTAACCCTTTTTTCAAAATGAGAGATTTAGGTTAAGAAATCCGCGAAAATCTTAACCTATTTTTTGAAAATGATAATTAAGGTTAAAATCGGGGGCCTATTTTTCGAAAATGAAGATTTACGATACATCGACTCTGCATTGATGTCTTAGATTTCGAAAAATGTGTTGTTAAGACACGCCTGCTATGAATATGTAAGCAAACTCCTATAAAAATATCCAGTTGCTTTTCAATCAGTAGATCGTCTTTTCCTCGTCAGAAGCAAAGGCGTCAAATGTCTTGATCGTCTCATCGCGGTCAAGCTGCTTAAGATCGAGAACGTCTTCTCCGCTTAAGCCTTTTATGTAATCGTAGATGAAGTCATCCCTGAAGCCAATGGCATCGGCGTCTTCTTTTGTGTTGCCGTAACAGACTTTCTTTATGTTCGACCAGATGGTAGCGGACAGGCACATCGGGCAGGGATAGCATGACGTGTAGAGCTCGCACCCGGAAAGATCATAGGAACCTATATTCGCGCAGGCATCGCGGATGGCCATCATCTCCGCATGCGCAGTAGGATCGTTATTCTTAATGACCATATTCCTTCCTCTGCCGATGACGATCCCGTCCTTGACGATGCAGGCGCCGAAAGGGCCGCCGTCATGTGTCCTGAGGTTTTCTTCGGAAAGCTCTTTGGCGATCTTCATGTACTCATTCATATAGCGGTCTCCTTTCAGGTTAATTATCAAGAATAGTTTAACATAAAGCGTAAATGCCTTTTTCATGAGGTATAATGAATTGTTATAGTGGAAGTCGTCAGATAGAGAACACCGGGGGATAATATGGTTCTTAGCATTATTTCTATCATCGTAAATGTATTGATCTTTGTCGTGATGAATCTGAACCTTTATACCGACCGCGCTGTTATGAGTGACGGTCTCGAGAGGGAATGGCAGCGCAGTCCGCTCGAAAGCCTTAATACGGCTGATAAGACCTGGCTGTTCTATATTCAGATAATCGTTTCTGCCATCAGCATCATTACCAGCATTCTTTTACTTGCCGGCGTTAAGAATAACGTCGTAAAGACCATCCAGATGATCTCCACGGCCGCCTCGGTCATCGTGTTTGTCATCATCATGGTCGTGGCAACCACCACTCATCCCAAGTACTGATAAACTGTTTCGAAAACTACTTGACAACTATATCGGCAGACGATATACTCGGGTTACGATATATCGGAAGCCGATATAAAGGAGGATAGATAAATGCCACAGTTAGCGTTGACAGAAGCAGTCTTCTACATCTTGTTGTCGCTGCAGAAACCGCTTCACGGATACGGAATAATCCAGAATGTGGGAGAACTGTCACACGGGCGGGTGAAGCTCGCCGCAGGCACACTTTACGGAGCGCTTAATTCGCTCGTTGAGAAGGGATGGATAGATGCTCTGCCGGAGAATCCCGAGAGCCGCAAGAAAGAGTACGTGATCACGCCAAGCGGTCTTAACGTGCTTAAAGAAGAACTTGCGAGGCTCTCCGAACTGGTCGATAACGGTAAGAGGATCCTGGGAGGAAACTGATATGCGCAGAGTCATTCATAAGGTTTTCTGGATCTGGCAGCTTGAGAAAGAGCAGGCATGGATCAATGAGATGGCTTCACACGGATATTCTCTTGAACATGCAGGAAGATTAACTTTTGAATTCGAAGAGACAGAACCTGACAAGTATATTTACAAGGAGATTTTCCTTAAGGGTTGGGGAGAAAGCGCTGAGAATGTGAAATACTTCAAGTTCCTGGAAGAGATGGGAATCAAGGTCGTCTGCTACATCAACTATCCCGGAACATGCTGGGTATATATCAGAGCTCTTAAAGAAGAGTATCCGAACGGCATCGAGCTTTATTCAGATATCGATTCAAAGATCAACTATCAGAAGGTTATGGCAGGATACCTGATCTTTGTTATCGTCTTTACGCTATTTGCATCACTGCTGAATCTCTCGGTCGTAGTCAGTTCGCTGGTCAGACATGGCATGTTCATGATGCTGAACGCGGCAGCTACCGGAATCTGTTCCGCGCTTTGCATAGCTGCGGTGATAGCAATGGTAAAGGCTTTTGTAAACATAGGAAAGCTCAAAAAGGAACGAAAGATCCACGAATAATCTTTCCTGAAAGAACAACATTTTAATACGCAAATATGGAGGAATTACTTATGCAGAAAATAAGTGATCAGGGCAGACTGCGCCCTTGGATGGGATTTGTACTGTTTGGAGTGCTGATGGCATTCATGATTTTCGCGGCATATCCGCTTCAGACAAACTTCGGAATACCGGGACTTATACTCACGGAACTGGGTTTTCTGGCGCTTGCGGTAGGATACTGTCTGATACGGAAAGTGAAGATCAGGGAAGTATTTCCGGTAAAGAAGATCAATATAAGAGATCTCATCGGAAGCATCCTTCTTATCATCGGCGTTTTTCCGCTGGCGATCATATCGGTTGCGGTCATGGGACTGATCTTTCCTTCGAGCGCAGCAGAAGCAGGCGAGATCTCGTCATTTGTATATGACAGCCTGAATTATCCGATGGCCGTTCTCGTGATCGCGCTCCTTCCTGCCATCTGTGAGGAAGCGATCCACAGAGGAGCGATCCTCAGCAGCTTCAGGGGAATTAAGCACGACTGGGTGATCCTTTTGATCATGAGCCTGCTTTTCGGGATCAATCACCTGACAGTCTTAAGATTCTTATCTACAGCGATATTGGGACTGATATTAAGCTATGTAGTCGTAAAGAAGAACAATATCCTTCTGTCGGTCATCATGCACTTTACTAACAACCTCATCTCGGTTTCCCTGGGTTATCTGACGGGAGGTGCAGATGCAGCGGCTGCCGTTTCAGTCGACTATACATCGGTCCTCGGCGTATACATGATCATCGGTTTCTTATCGCCGGTAATCATCACGATCGCGCTGATGCTCCTTAACCCTGAAAGCTTCAGAAAGATCAGATTCCTTTATGCCGGAGTTCTTGCGACCGTAATGCTGTTCTCAGGCTTCGGGATCACCTCTTATTCCTCTTCTACGAAAATGATCCTTAATACCACTTTCAGCTATCTGGTAACTGCTGATGACAGGGATTGTTCGATGATAGATTTCGATATCGAAGAAGAGCGCAAAGCGACAGTTGTTGTAGTGCTGACCGAAGCCGAAGGTGATTACATGATCAGCATCGACGGCGACAAGGGAAGCAACATAATAAATGCTGAAATACCTGAAGGTACAATGCGCATGATCACATACGATGTAGTGCTTCAGGCAGACCACTATACGGTTACCGTCATGCCCGGCGAAAAGGCTGTCGGAGAACATCCGAATATAAATATAACGATCAGGTGAAAAAATAATAAAAAAGGGCGTTTCAGCGATAATATCAGGTTGCCCTGAGGTCCTCATTTTGCTATGATTAAAGAGGTTTTCAAACACATTAGTCTCTTTATGAAGGAGGAGAATTATTATGGCAAAAATTGTATTATCAGAAGCGAAGAATGGCTACAAATTTAATCTTGTTGCCAGCAACGGTGAAGTGATTGCTAACAGTCAGATCTATAAGACAGCTGCAACCGCTAAGAAGGGTATTGCATCTGTTATGGCAAACGCATCAGTTGCAAACATTGAAAACCAGACGGAGAAGGATTTTAAGACTGAAGCAAATCCTAAGTTCGAAGTTTATAAGGATAAGAAGGGCGAATTCCGCTTCCGCTTAAAGGCTAAGAACGGTCAGATCATTGCTACAGGCGAAGGCTATTCCAAGCTCGACAGCTGCCTTAAGGGCGTTGCATCCGTTAAGAAGAATGCCAAGGACGCAAAGATCGAAATAAAGTAACCAGGAATACGGAGATATATAATAGGGGCTGCCTGAAGTTATTTGGGCAGCCCTTTTAGATGAATAAGGTTAATAGGATAGAGGTAGTTTTTTATGGCTTTTATGTCGATGTTTCTGGTGATGATATTATTCCTGATTACGATCGTGGGAATTGTCATCCTGATTACCGGAATCATTCTGGATGTCATATGGGGAGTCAGGAAAAAGAAAAAGAAGAAAGTCAGTATCCCGCTTAAGGTATTCGCGATTCTGGCAACAGTTCTGGGAATACTGGTAGCCGGCGGTCCCGCTGCGGCAGTCGGTTTGATGTCGCTCGGGTTTAAGATAGCCGATCATCAGGAGATCGCGGAATTCGATAAGGAAGAACTGGTGCATGTTGATGATTTCCAGGACATATATGAAGACGGCATATATTTTAAGGGCGATCATTATGTCATGGCAGAAGACTTAAAGCCGCAGAAAGCCCACGATAATTTCTACAAGGAAAAGGCGGGCGCTGTTGTTGACAGCAATGACAAGCACCGCATTATCTATACCGTCAATAATCTGATGGGTATAACGATACTCGACATCGAGCATTCTTCGGGCGTTTTTGTCAAAGATAACGATGTGGAAAAAGTAGTGGAATACTACGAGAAGGAAGCGCCTCTTTACTGCGAGATCACCCCGCGCTACGAACTTGGCAGAGTGGTCAGAAACGTTGATTCCGCACGCATCAGAGAATTCAGGGACCGCATCCTTGCCGAGGGCACTGCTTACTCCGGAGAATTATCCAAAACACGCGCGGGATCCATGCTATTCTATTCGGAAGATGACATGTGTTGCATTGATTTCTCATATTCCCTGATAGGTGACGGCGTAAGACTCTTTATCGGGAAAAACTATATCGATCTTGATGAGGATGATTCGGCATTTATCCTTACGATAATAAATTCATGACATCATCCTGCGTATGGGATGATGCTCGTCAGAAAAGTGAAAAAAGCCGGCAGGTCGTTTCCTGCCGGCTGTAGAAATTGCATTTGTGTCACATCGTGTAGATAACAGCGTCGCTGGCGGTGTTGCTTGCGGCAATGGCCATGCTGCAGATGATGGCTGACAGCTCTTCGGCAACGATCGTGGCGACGGTATTGTTGATGACTATGCCGTTAACCAAGTAATTGTAGATGAGATCCTTATTGTCGGAAACTTCCTGTGCAACGAGCATTGCCGCGAACATGAGACGTGTCTTCTCATAAAGCGTAAAGATGCCGAAGCCCTTGTTCTTCTTCATCTCAGCTGAGACCTCGATGACTGTTTCCACGAGTTCTTCCTTATCGATGTCGAGACCGATTAGCGCACCGATGGATGCGAATTCATAGTAGGAACCGTATTTCATCTTGTGCTCCTTGAATGACTCGAAGATGGCTGCAGCCTTGTCACACTTCTCCTTAAGGTCGCCGTCCGACATGATTATGATCTCACAAAGGCTCTGGATGGCGTTGGAATCAGCCTTGATCTTGAGATCCTTCTTGAGGTACTCATAGCATTCCTCCATCTCACTGATTATGGAATCGGTATCCTTATCAGTCATGGCGAGGAGGATCGTAAAGGTGAAGTCATTTTCGTCAGCGAGGATCGGGTGCTCCTTCTTCATGCTGTCCAGGATATCCCAGGCTTTTGTGATGATCCTGTCTGCGTCGCTCTTCTTGCCGAGATCGACAATGCTCAAAGCGCCGAGTACAAATGAATGATATTCGATGATCCTTTTTCCGAGGATCTTGTTATAGACTTCCATGACGTCGTCAATGTATCCTTCAGGATTGTTAGCCAGAGACATCTTTGCCAGCATGATCATCTCCATGCTGTCCCTTAAGGATGAGAAAACGCTTGCCTTCGTGGAGAGGATCTTTCTTACTTCATTCATCTTTTCGATGTCGACCGCCCTGTTCCCGTTTGCCAGGATGAGGCTTGACATCATATAGCTGAGTTCATTTTCGATGATAAACGCTTTTGCGATCTTCTGCTTGTTATCCACAAAGAGTTCCAGCTTCTTCTCGAGTTCTGCATTCATAGTGATTACCTCGCTTTTAGTTTTTCAGATGACATCTGATCTCCCGTTTATTATACCAACGTGGAATGCTAGTTTTTGCGGTGTAACAATGTTACATTCCTTATTTTTCTCGGGAATGAGATTCTTAGTCACAAAAAATCACAGCAAAAACACCCCCTGCAACCGCCGGTTGACAAACTTCAAGGCGCGGGTGGTGGTGATGTTAAGGCTGATTTTGTTAGTCTCAGGCCAGCAAAACCTGGAGCAAACCCCGGAGGAGGATTACCATGAACAAGATCAGACAATTTCTCAAAAACATCAGCCCGTTCAATAACCGTACGGAGATGCCGAAGATACTTTATGTCATCAAAGTCCTGTTGATATTTTTCGTATTTAAGTTCGGAGCGGAGCTCGTAGGTGAGGCCGTTGTCATAGGGATACACTTTGCCTGCGGCCTGAATCCGCTTGAGGGTGAGATGTTCGATATGAACACGATCACGATAATAACTTATCTCGGCTATTCGGTCTTGATCGGTGTGGTGATCCTTTTATGGAAGCTGTTCCAGAAGAAGAGCGTAAAAGAGCTCGGTTTTACTAAGGACTTCGCAAGTTACTTTATCGGCATTGCCGCCGGCACGGGCCTTTTGGCAGCCTGCATCATTCCTGTAACACTCACGGGCGCCATTCAATATAACGGCATTTTCGAAAACATAGACATCAAGATGATCCTTATCATGATCGCCTGCTACGTTTTGCAGGGAGCTATGGAAGAAGTGTTCTGCAGAGGCGTCGTCCAGCAGCTTCTCATGAAGAAGACGTCAGTTCCGGTTGCAATCGGAATAACCGCTGCAGTGTTTGTTTTCCCGCATATCTCCAAGATGGAGGGAGCGAGCCCTGCCATCGCAGTGACCGCGATAGTCAATCTTGTCCTGATATCAATAATCTTCTCGCTTCTTACGATCCGTTTTAAGAGCATCTGGGCAGCGTGCGGACTGCATTCGGTCTGGAATTTCATCCTTAACAGCATCCTGGGCCTTAACCTGAGCGGTAACGGTGAGAAGATCACAGCCGTATTTGACATGAGATCGGTCGGAAGCAACGTTCTTAACGGCGGAGAATACGGCATCGAAGCAAGCATCCTGACAGCTGTAGTGCTGGCTGCCGTAGTGGGTATATGCATCCTGGACCTCAGAAAAACAGCAAAGAAGACCGCTGAAGCAAAGCTCGCGATCTCCTGATAAATCAAAAATAATCATATTATTCGAAATTGCACTCTGATAATTTATAATAATCCATGAACATATTGACGGGGGATGATCATGGGAAACAAGATAGTGAGAAGGCTGACTGCTGCGATATTGACCGGTGTGATGTTATTCACATATACGGCTTGCAATAAAGCCTCTGTCCCGGATGCTTCATCTTCTTCAGAGAGCAGGTCACATGATGCACAGAAGACCTCTGAATATATTGTCGACAATGAAGATGAGGCACAAAAGGTAATAACCTGTCCAAACGATAATATTTTGGGGATCGAAAAGATCGTTCTTTTCGAAAACAGGATGACTGCGGTCTTTGATAAGAAGACCAGCGATAATTCTGACGGGTTCTTCAAAAAAGGTAATAAAGGCATCGAGTATCTGTGGTTCAGTTTTAATAACTTAAGCCCGATGGAAACGAAGTATGACCTTACCAAAGAAGATGGCAGATACATACTTGAAGCTTCATGTCAGTATGACGTATCCGATCTTATCGATCCGGAAAGGGAAGTAAAGATAACCAGGCTCTTTATCAAAGGCAAAAACGAATCCATTAATCTCGAGATCTATGCTGATGATCTTGAAGTGAATCTTTATAAAAAGAATCATGATACCCATACTCAGTGTTATGACTCTTCTGAAAATAAATGGGATAAAGTTAATATCGAGACTTACGATCCGGAACCGTCAAATACTACCGGAATATCGATCTCATATGAACTGGGTCTGAAAGATATCTGGGGTGAGGATCTTGAATTTGAGATCGACGGTGTTAAATACAAGATCAACTATTACGGGCATTATATCAACATGATGATCGAAAATACCGGTGCTGAGGACAAGGTCCTCGGCGGTTCACGTTACCTGCAGAGAGTAAAAGACGGTGAACTTATCGATCTCGGAAGAGACGGCCGCGAAACTATCCTTTCTCAGGGGAAAGTCAAAGATCTGACTCCTGTCAAAATCTGGGAGCTCAAAGCTAACGATCCCCAGGACTACACAAGGCGCTCAGCCGATCCCGATCTGAACCTGAATAACAATGAGACGTTCGTCGCCAAGGCTCATCAGAGCTATTACGCAGAGATACTGGTGTATGATTTTGACGTTGACAAAGACGGAATCTACAGACTTACCTTCGGTGACGCAGAACTTGATTTCGAACTTGAATGGAAAACGATCTGGTAACAGCATATAAAACAAAAAAGGAGAAAGAATATGGGTTTATTTGGCGGAAAAAATAAAATGTCCGATAACGAAGCGAAGGCGAGAGAACTTCTCGAGAAGCAAAAGAACAAAGAGCTGAGTGATGCCCAGTTCCTGAGGGAATTCGCAAAGCTCGAGATCCTTTATACAACACCCGCAGGCGATACTGCTGAAGGGAAGATGAAGTTCTTCCTTATCCCCGGTCCTCCGCCGACGGCGTATATGCCGCTCTTTCTCAATGAAGCTGAGATGAAGAAGTTTTATGATCAGGCAGGGCGCAAAAATTTTTTGATCCTCAAGGGAACCATCCTTGATGTGATGAAGGTATGTATTTCGCAGAACAAAAAAGACGATATGAACTTTCATTACGGCCTCATGATAGATCCCTGGACATACAAGGTAACCCTTGATGCGCCGGTTCTTGAGACGGTCGTAAGGATGATCAACGGAGAAATTAATTAACAAAAGGCGGATGGGTTTTATGAAGAAAACTAAGAGGGTTATTTCGGCATTACTTGTTGCTTCTTTCGTGCTCTCGGTATTCGGTTGTTCCGATTCCGGGAGCACTGCTTATGAAGAGGGACAGAAATTCCCGTGGGTCGATTCCAATCTTTTCGAGAACATCGACAAGATGGGTCAGATGAGCATCAAAGATGATTTTGCGTCTGCCGCCAATTATGAGTGGGCAGCTGCTCAGATTCCTGATACTACCTATGGCAACGGCGCAGGAATCGAAGCGTTAAAAGCGCTCAATAAGAAGAAAAGAGCGATGATCGAGGATGAGTCTTTTCAGAACAAAAACATCGAACTGGTCCGTACGGCCGACGGCCTGTTCTGTGACTGGGAATACCGTGATTCTCTGGGTGTGGAACCGCTTAAGAAGTATTTGGGATATATCGATGAGATCAAGACCATAGATGATGTTACCGCATACATGCTCGATAACGAGAAGAATCCTTTCGCGATCTCCCTTATCGATCTCGCTGTATACAATAACGAAGCTCTCGATGAATACAGGGCTTTATATATTAAAAAAGCTGTTTTAACCCTCGATAACTATGATTATTATCTTAATTTCACCAATGATGCAGAAGTGGAAAAAGATAAAGTCGAGACTGAGTTAAGATACATTTTCGGAAGATGCGGATATTCGGATAAAGAGATAAAAGATACCATTAACGGCTGCTTCAGGTTTGAATCAGGACTTGCGCATTTGTATGTCGGTGACAGCGGTTTTACAGACGTAACCTTTGAGACAAAGGACAAAGTTCTCGAGCTGGCCGGTGATTATCCGTTGGAAAAGATGCTGGACCACTATTCCCTTACGGGCTGTGATCATTTTATGGGCTTCTACACTTATCTTGATAATCTCGAGAAGATTTACAAGCAGAAGAACGTAGAGGATATGAAGGCATATTTTAAAGCGCGTCTCGCGATAGAATCCTTATACTATCTTGATGCAGGTGCATTTGATTGCGCCAGGGAAGCAGAGGTTGACCGTTCTGATCCTTTCTCTTCTCGAAAAGAATATGATCCGGAAAGAATGTTTTTCAATTATGTCCAGAATTCGCCGTTGACGGCAGCAATGGATCAGGCTTATCTGGATTATTACTATGATGAGGAGACATTCAAGGAAGTCACCGGCTTTGTTCATCTGATCAAGGAAAAATACATCATACTGATCGAAGCAAATGAGAATCTTTCTGACGAGAGCAAGGCAGCGGTTAAAGAAAAACTGGACAATATGGGCGAGCATATCATCAAGCCTGACAACACCGCTGATTTTACCGGCGTGGAGCTGAAGTCAAAGGAAGACGGAGGATCATATCTTGATGCCCTGTGTGTCCTGAACAGGATACGTTATGAGCATATGGGCGAGATGGTGCAGGGTAAGATACCGAAGAATTTCTGGGACATCTACGATTCGAATTATTCCACTACGAAGGTTGAAGCGTTTTATAACACAAGACAGAACACCATATATATTCTTCTGGGAGCGCTTGAAGAACCGATGTATAAACGAGATGCCCCGATCGAACAGAAGCTTGCATCATTTGTTACCATCCTTGGTCACGAAGTATCGCATGCATTTGATGACGATGGCGTAGAACGTGATCTGAAGGGCAACAGTAATCCTATAGTCTCACCGGATGAAATGAAGATCTGGAAAGAAACCGTTAACAAGATGTCAGGCCATTTTGCCGGCTATAAGCCTTTCGAGGGCTCAGCGGCATACCCGAACGCGCAGCTGATTGCCGGTGAAGTAATAGCTGATTCGGAAGGCATGAAGGTCAGCCTGATGATCGCCAAGGATTACGAAGATTTCGATTATGATCTTTACTTCAGAAGTTTTGCGAACACCTGGAAAAAACTTGATACGAAGGAATACGAAAACAATAAGATCCAGACTGACACGCATCCGCTTCACTTCCTGAGGATAAATTACACTGTAAGACAGTTTGATGAGTTCATTGAGACATACGATCTGAAACCCGGCGACGGTATGTATCTTGATCCGAGCGAGAGAATCTTAATTTGGTGAGGTGTGGTATGTCAGAGTTGATAAAAGAAGAATTACTTGGCACGGTCAGGAAAAAGAGATTCATAATACTCATTGCATTGGCTTATATAAGCGCGGTCATTTTTGTGTTTTACCGGAAGGGCGATTTTTGGACTGATCTGACATATCTTTCTGCGATAGACGGATATCTTTTCTACGTTTTTAATGTCCTGGCAGGTTCCATACTGATCTTAAGCGCATACCGCAAAAAATACACCAGGAACTCTATCCTCCAGATCGAGGAAAAGGGCGCCAAAAGATACGAAGGAGTCCTCTCGAGATTCATCTCCGGATCAGTGATCCTCATCGGTTGTTATCTGGTATTTGCGGTTGTCTTCCTGATCCTCGGACCGGTATCGGGCGCACACAATACTCCCGAACAGATAGGCTTTTTTATCCTGAAGATTGCTTTAAGTTGTCTCGCATCGATCGCAGCATATTCAGCGGCACTTTTCTGGCTGTATCTTTTCGCTTTCCCGATAGTTCCCATATTGGGATATGTTATATCCATGATGCTTGTGCCGGCAGCCTTTAAGGATTATCTCGTTTATGACTCTGTAGCATATGCGGTCCTTACATACATCATCCCGAAGGTCACGGCTGATGACGCATATACGCATCTTGTGCTTGCTGATCCGAAAGTTTTGAACGCGGTCTCGTTCATGCTCGAAATTGCCGTCCCGTTTCTTCTTACGGTGCTCGTGTTTAATCTTAAGAAGCTTAAGCCGTTGAAGGGTGAGAAGGGGAGTGAAGGTGTAAGTGAAACTGTAAGTGTGGCAGCCGGTGAGAAATAACGGATATGGAGTACCTTTTCACTGAAAGAGCTCATCTGATGTACGCCAACATGTATTTCGGCATGGCTATGATCCCGCCCGCATCGCCCGCGATAAAGAAGACGCAGGGAGTGCTGACCGTATAAAATCTCGAACCTTCAATTTAATTCTTATCATACATCAATGCGGAACCACTAAAAGCGTGATAGAGTTCGGTCAGGAGGTAAGAATCATGAAAGACATCTTGATCGGAACATGGGCCTGGGGCACGGGATATAACGGCGGCTCGCTGGTATTCGGAAAGAAGCAGGATCCGGAGATCCTGAAGCAGACATTTGATGAGGCGGTAAAGCACGGTTTCCTTAATTGGGATACCGCAGCGGTCTACGGCATGGGTTCGTGTGAGAAGCTCCTGGGGACGTTTATCAAAGGGCGCGAAGACATATTCATTTCCACGAAGTTTTTCCCTCCGAAGAAATACAAGAACGATGCTCTGACGAAGTCATTTAATGAGAGCATGGCGCGCCTGAACAGGGACACCTGTGACCTTTTCTGGATCCACGTTCCGAACAATCTCGAAGAGAACATTAAGGAAGCGGCACCTCTTATAAAGGCAGGCAGGATCAGGTCCTTGGGAATATCGAATGTGTCGCTCGAGCACATTCACATTGCGGAGAAAGCCCTGGCAAAAGAAGGGCTGAAGCTCGGCGCGGTGCAGAATCATTTCAGCCTGCTAAGGAACGACCAGCAGCCCATCATCGATTACTGCAATGCGAACGGCATCAGGTACTACGCATACATGGTCCTGGAGCAGGGCGCGCTGTCGGGTCACTACGACACGCAGCATCACTTCCCGGTATTCTCGATGCGCAACATGGCATTTCCCAAATCTAAGTTTAAAAAGATCGAAGGCCTGATAAACTGCATGCGTGAGACCGCGCGAAAACACAACATTGATCCATCTCAGATTCCAATCCTCTGGGCGCTCTCGAAAGGCGCGCTCCCGATAGTCGGACTGACAAAACCCTCGCATGCACAAAAGCTCGCCGAAGCGATAGATGTCGTGCTTTCTTCCGAAGAACTCGGGCTTATCGAGAAGGAGGCTTCAGCGACCGGGCTCAGGCAGCAGGGTACATGGGAACCGCAGTAAAGGCACGGAAACACGGACACTGGCGAGCCGCAGTAACGACTCGGTACCGCAGAGCGGAGGTTCAAATAATAAACTCTTTCTGACAACCTGAAATGAACCTGAAACATTATCGCAAATTGTTCACAGAGTATTTAAGTCTTGTTGATACCTGAGGCGGCCGACCCTTCTATAATATAGGTGAGCAAAAAAAATCTATAGAAGGGAAGGTAACTGACATGGCATTTTCAGACGCATTAAAAGATAAGATCATGAAGCTTGGTTCGAAGCAGAAACTCGACGCCTTACTTAAGTATGTCAATAATCCGAATGAGGATGTGAGAATGACCGTGGCAATGGCGTTGGGCATGATTCCGACTTACGATTCCGGCATGGCCCTGATAAATCTCCTGCGCGACACTTCCCCGATGGTAAGAGCGGCTGCTGCCGAAGCTGCGGCTCAGATCCACGCGAAGAACTGCGAAGAGTATGTTAAGAAACTGGCATTCCAGGATGACGATCCGTACGTAAAGTCGGTCGCCAGGAAAGCATTCGACAAACTCAGGGACAGCGTTCTTCTTAGCGCTTAATCGATCACAAAAAACTCGCCATAAACAATGTCACTTCTTGGCGGAAGATCTACGCCAAAGTATTTGGCTGTGTTCTCGGCTTCGCTGTAGTCTTCGAATCCGGTAACGACATTTATCAGGCATTTGCTTCTTATCATATACAACCTTAGGATATAAGGGTTTTCCTCGTCCGGCGCTTCCGGTCCGTTTACCGAGATCGCCGCGATGGTATTTCCTTCAAGCATGCGTGATCTTACGAAAAACTCTGCTGATTCCTTTTTCTTGTAATGAGAGCAGCCAAAACAACCTTCAAACTTGTCGAGGTAGACTGACGAATACTCTACTCCCAGATCATTATTCATTTTATGCGGAAGAATGATCTCATTTGGGAAATACCTGGTGTCGTTAGGAATTAAGCAGCCTTGCTGATAGTGAGTAAAAGTGATCTTTCTGGATGACACCATGAGTGCTTTGGCGGTGTAGTAGTAAAAGATGAAATACGGCTCGAGAAAAATGGTGCCGATGACAGTTACAGCAAGAAGGGCGGTCAATATCGGGAATATGACCGCCTTTTTGACCTTCTTGCCGCCCTTTTTCGTCATCCTATTATCCCCCGGATACTGTTAGGATAGCATGCAGATCAGAGCGGCAACAACGGACAAAATCTGACATTATTCCCGAGAAATTAAACGGAATTTACAAAATAGTTAAAGCATTTTCATCCCAAGCTCTCTTTGCTGAGGTAAAATTATACTAGTTGAATCTGTAATACCAACGGGAATAGCAGGTTTTGTCGCTAGAAAAACCAAAGATAAGAACCAAGGGGTCTCCGGAGAGCTTAAATTATGAAGAAAAAGATAGCTGTATTTACAACCGGATGGTGTGCTGAGATCCTCAGTCAGTTTGTTTCGGGCATGACCGGACCTTTGAACGATGAGAATACGGATATCTTCCTGTTCTTTTGCTATCCCACCTATGTTGATACTGACGCCGTTAAGAAGGGGGAGATGAATATATTCGATCTCCCGGATCTTCGAGATTTTGACGGTGTGGTGATATTTGCGAGCGGTCTGGACTATCAAGACGTTATTGACCGTATTATTGAAAGAAGTAAAGCAGCAGGCATTCCTGTAATCATGCAGGGAGCCAGAAGAGATGATGTGAGCTTCGTAGGTTCGGATAATTATCAGGCGGCAAAGGATCTATGCGAACATCTGATAAAGGACCACGGCGTTAAGAACATAACGTTTATGGCAGGCACGAGAGATTCTTATGATTCCGAAATAAGGCTTAATGCCGTCAGGGATTATCTGAAAGAAAACAACTTCGAAGACTATCTGAAAGAGATCAATTACACGAACTGGGAGAATGCCAAGGCTTCAGGATATATACACGATCTGTGCGAAAAGAATGCTCCGCTTCCTGATGCATTCATCTGCGCGAATGACGGCATTGCGATGGTGGTATGCATCGCGCTCAGCGACTACGGATATGAGGTGCCCAGAGACATTCTGGTCACGGGATTTGACAATCTGGAAGACAGCCAGATCTTTGATCCTGCTCTCGCATCCGTCGACCAGTGCTTTGTTGAGATGGGCGCTGCTGCCGTTAATCTTTGGAAGGATCTGGCAGGAAGCCCGGACCGTGTGATGAGCAAGGTTGTCGATTGTAAGTTTGTACCGGGCGAGAGCTGCGGATGCTTTGAGAGGAACAGCGATAAGCTGAGAAGACGCATGGGACGCGAGAAACACGCCATGCGTTCCATGACAACTTACTTTAACCGTAAGCTCGATATCATTGACACTACGGTATTGGCATGTAGCACTTACGAAGAATTCAAGAAGAATCTCCGCGCACTTTTCGAGAGAGACCACTATTATGAAGGCGACTCATTCCATATCCTTTTAGAACCGAATTTCGGTCTGTCCATCTTTGATCCGGATATTAAGCTTAATACCGATGGTTACAGCAGAAACATGGAAGTTATCTACTCTTCGGAGGATGGCAAGATTTTCGAAGAAGAACTTTTTGATCCTCGGAATCTTGTGCCGGGATACAAGAGCGAGGGCAAGAACCATCTTTATGTATTCCTTCCCCTGCACGAGGCTGATCAGGTATACGGATATCTCATTTTCAGGGACTGTCCGGAGAAGATCGAGAACAAATATCTTCAGACATACAAGAACCGCATGGGGCTGGTTTTCGACAAATTCCGCTATGCGCTTACATTGGATCAGATAAATAAGAAGCTTCTGGATCTGATGCGAAAAGATCCTCTGACGAGCGTCAATAACCGCATGGCTTATGACGATAAGGAAAAACACCTTCAGGCCCAGATCAATTCCGATCCGGATTGCGAATTTGCCATCGCGATGTTTGACGTAAACAGCTTGAAGCTAATCAATGACTCGTTAGGTCACGAGGCAGGTGACGAATATCTTTTAAGAGCGTGTCACCTGATCTGTGACGTGTTCAAGCACAGCCCGGTCTACAGGATGGGCGGTGACGAGTTCATTGTTGTGCTGAGCGGCGAGGATTATAAGAACCGCGATTCTCTCATGAAGAAGATTAATGAGGTGATGAGCCCTTATTCAGACACTCTGCCTCTGCCTCCGGATTATGTCTCCATCGCATGCGGAATATCAGCTTTTGATATCAAGACCGATGTGTCTGTTACTGACGTGAGCAAGCGCGCAGACGATGAGATGTATAAGGATAAGGCAGCGAAAAAAATGAGCCTTAGCTGATCTTTATCAGATTTGTGCGCTAAGGGGTAGATGGAATATGGCTAAAGACGAAAATGATGTAACAAATGTCGCCGACATACTCAAATCACACTTCGGTATAGACAGAATGATGGAATCACGGGCCGAGCGCAGAAGCACTCTAGCGCAGGAACGCCGTGAACAAAGAAGCGTGGATTGGGGAAATGCCCAGGCTTCCGAGAATGTTCAGCCAAACATCAAGGTCATTTACGAACAGGTTCCCGGAACTGCAAGTGTTCCGAATGAATCGGCGTTCGACAATAAGTGCCCGTCATGCGGAGGCACGCTTGCTTTTGATCCCGCGACAGGAAAACTCTCATGCAGCTTCTGCGGAAGAGAGGAAGTGCTTCAGACTGCGCCCGCGGAACCGGAGAAAGGCTATTCGCTATATGACCTTCAGAACAACAGAGGAAGGCGTCTGCAGACCACAGACAAGATAATCGTATGCGGCACCTGCGGAGGTAATTTCATTACTGAATCGAGCGCGATATCAGGGCTTTGCCCTTATTGCGGATCGAACTCCATTACCGTCACCGGCGATGCCACGGGAACTCTCGAGCCGACGGGTGTCATTCCTTTTAAGATCGGCAAGGAAGAAGCGCAGAACATTTTCAGGGAGTGGATAAATAAAAGGCGTTTATCTCCGAAGGATATCGTGAAGGATTCGCAGATCACTGATCTTACGGGCATTTACGCACCTTACTGGGTCTTCGACTGCGACACATATACGCCGTACGAAGGCAAGTTCGGCAGATATACCGGCGGAGAAGACTCTTATACGCAATACCATCAATCATCTAACGTCTGTGAGCTGCGTTTCAGGGATCTGACGTTCGTGGCTTCAAGCCGTCTCGAAAAGGATTCTTACTGGAAAACAGTCTCCAGATTTGACATGTCTGCCGCTCAGAAATATGATCCGAATCTTCTCGCGGGTTTCTGGTCCGAGAGTTATTCGGCGGACGGTCCCGCGACCTGGCAGAAAGCCTGCACCAAGATCTATGACAGGATCAGAAGAAAGATAAAGTCTATAGAAGATGCGGACGTAATAGGCAAGATCAACATGCAGCCTCAGGCAACAAATATCCGCGCCAAGTATATCCTGGCTCCTGTCTGGATTACTTCATTTGATTATCACGGAAAGCTATACCGCGTCCTCATAAACGGCCAGACGGGCGACATTGTCGGAACATGGCCTAAGTCATACAGGAGTTTCTGGCTGATCATTGCGATAATCGTCATAATCACGCTTTTGTACGCTTACATTCTTGTGAGGATACTGCCGTATTCACCGTATTCACCGTAATTCAATGATCAGAGACAGGAGAAAGTAACATGGGAAAACTGGTTGCAGGTTCAGCCGGAGACGGGACCCGCGGAGGGGGAACTGAAGCGGAGCTCGCAAGGCGCGTTTATCAGTTTATCAAGGAAGAACTGCCGGATTATGTATATGCCGGATTAGAAGTCAGACTGAAAGATCCGGTTTCGGAAAGACAATTCTCACTGGATCTCCTACTGATCATTCCGCATATCGGAGTATTTATCATGGAGATCAAAGCGGTAGAGAGCAACATATCGCCTTCACACCTTCACCAACTCTCCAAGTACAGAGAGGCAGTCTGCAATCATCTGCGCGATAAGTTTCTTGTTACTCCTTTTGTTTATGAGATGCTGTGTTTGCCGTCGTTCAAACAAAGCGATCTTATAACAGACGGTTTATCAGACGTGATCGATCCGAATTTCATATTCTTTGAAGAAGACTTTGCCAATTCATTTGCTTTTATGAGCAAGTTATTGAGGGGCAAGTTCAATAACGAGAAATTATATCAGGAAAAAGGTGTGTATGATGACATCTCGGACTTCATGGCCCATAACATATATTTTTATTGGCAGACCGGTATTCTGAAGCCCGAAAGGCCCGACAGGCCGCCGCTTGTATTCTTAAGCTTTAACCGGAATAATCATTCGTTTTCCGCAGAGATCAAGAGTGATTTCGAGAGCAGGGGAATCTTTGTATGGCGTGCGCCCGAGGATGTCCCGATCTCCGAATACTACAAAGATGTCGAGACGGAAGCGATCTTAAACTGCGATGCTTTTGTGATCCTTATCTCGACGCCGTCATTAGCTAGCTGTGAAGTCAGATACGAGTATGAGAAAGCCAAAGAATACAATAAACGGATAATTCCAATATTGATAGAAGACCGTGCCCTCGATGATATTTTCGGAGACGATCCGGACACTTATCAGATCCTTAAAATGACAAAGCTCGATAACACTATCATGGACGGGATCGAACAGAAGATAAAAGAGCAATAACAGGAGGACAATATGGCAAGACTGATCGGCGATCTGCCTTTTACCAACAGCGAAAAGCTCATTTACGAATTCATAATGAAGGAGCTTCCGGATTATATCTATGCCGGATTCGGTTTAAGGATCCCGATAACTGATGAATATTTTTATGAGTGTGACTTCCTGCTTGTCATTCCTCATTTTGGTGTGTTCATCATGGAGGTCAAAGGCGCGAAGGGGATGGAAAACGTTGGAGGCAAATGGCATCTTCGGTATCCCAACGGTGACAAAAAGGATTTTCCTTTTAATCAGCTTGGCAGATACAGATATGCCGTCCGGGACTTTCTCTATAAAAACTATAATGTAAGTCCGTATATTTCATCGATGCTCTGCCTTCCGGAAATGAGCCGGGATAACATAACCGGTCCCTTGTCTTCAGGTATCAGTCCTGATCTCATTTTCTTTGAGGAGGACTTCGCCAACGAATATACATTCATGTCCAAACTTCTGAGAGGAATGCACAACAACAAGATGCTGTTTTTTGATGACAGTAAATTTGACGATCTGTCGGACAGAAAAGCATATGAGATCTTCAGGAACTGGGATACCGAGGGAACGGAACAGGATGGTGCGGAGCCGGCTGTAATGGCCAAAGTGCCGACGGCCTATGTGTGCTACGATTCTTCAGATAAACGGTATGCCAAAGATATTATTGAGGATCTGGAATACAGAGCTATTTGTGTAAAGACCGGACCGGATGACATCTTAAGCTGTGATGCCTTTGTTATCCTGCTCTCATCTTCGGCCCAGGAAAACCCCGGGATCAGAGAAAGATTAGAACTTGCCAAGTCTGCAGACAAACTCATCATCCCTCTCTGGATAGACAACGCTGAGCCCAATGATTATTACAACCAGGCGCTGACTAAGACCCAGTTCCGTCCTATGATCAGGCCTGATTATTCGATCATGTGTGAGATCGAGAAGAAGATCAAGGAAATCAATCAGGGGTAACGAGTAACTTCATGGTATTATTAGTGAAGTGACGATTGTTATTAAGGGGATTTCGAAATGGATATTAATTTGATGGCTGAGAACTTAAAGAAGCTGAGGGAAGAGCATTCGCTCACACAAGAGTCCCTGGCTGAGGCATTGAGCGTTCCTGTACTCGCAGTCTATATGTGGGAAGCAGGCCGTTTGGCGCTGGAATATAAAGCACTTCAGAGGATCGCGGAATTTTTCGAGACTTCAGTAGAGAAAATAATTGGCGAAGATCCGGCAGCCCTTAAGGCTCCCGAATCGGATAAGATATCGTTCCACTGCAAGATCTGCGGCGGCGAACTGATCTATGATTATGTCGACTGCACCTGCAGATGCGCGAACTGCGGAAACAAGTGGGCCATCGCAGAGCTCTACCCCAAGTACGATCACGTGATCTCCACCATCAGAAAAGCTTCCGAGATCCTCAGCGAGAAAGCGACGCTGGCCGCTGCGGATGAAGCCAAGCTCCTTTTCAAGCAGGCCATAGCCGAGTGCTCCAAGAATAACGATGCGCTCGCCGCCGAGCTTATCAAGATATGCAAAGAGGGCCAGGCAACTGCCAAGCAGCTCGAGATCTATTGCAGGGGCAAGTATTTCTTCAGCCACAGATCTTACAAGAGCGCCCTGGTCGAGCTTGAGAAAGTCCGCGGTTTCAGGGATGCGGATGAGATCATCAAGCGCTGCAGAAGGCAGGGGTAAACTGCTTGGTTTATAAGGGAATTTAAGGGATTTAGAAAAGATGATTTCAGCAGATTCATTGGCAAGACTGCTCAGGTACAGTTTTCCCATTGTAATTATTCTTACGGTTTGCATTGTCTGCATCGTATCGGCAGTTAAGAACAAGAAAAACGGCGTTGACACGACCCCGCGCCAGCCCTGCGGACTGCGCCCTCCTACGGATGAGGAAGCAAGAGGAATTAAGGAGCAGGCGCTTCCCCGTGTGCGCAAAATGATAATCGTGACGAGCCTTATCTTCATACCGGTTACCGTCATTATTTTCGGCACCGCGATCAGCATGTACGGCAAAAAAGAATTCTCCATCATCATGGTCATGGGCATCATGGGGCTGGCTTTCGCATTGATGTACATAGGCATCCTGTCGCTGCCTTTATCCGAGCTCAGGGCTTTGCTGAAGAGACTTTACTCTGTCAGCGACTGCTATTTTGCTGATGTCCAGGTACAGTGGCGCGTTAATCCCAAGGGCATTCCCGTAAAGATCTACCACGCCGTCATCAGGGACCAGCTCGATCTGAGATGGGAAACCGACCTCACCAAAGACCTGCAGTATGCGGAAGTGGGAATGAGATGCCTCGTGGTCATTTACGATGACGAAGCGAAGGTCAACAGGAACAGAGCGAACGGAACGAGTCTATACAGAAGGGAGATCTACGTGCCAAGAGATCAGTTTGATTAATGGGTTCTATTAACTGGGCGCGATCAATTCTATTAACGGGAGCATATTAGGGGGCAGCGGCAGAGAAGTCATGTGGAGCAACATTCCGGATTCAACCAAATGGACAGTAGCAGTGATCCTTGCTTTGATAGGCGCATTTTTTGTGTTTATGACCTACGGTGCTATGATCGCCGGCAAGAAAGATAATACTCACATATCCGGTGTCCCTTTCGTCGGCGGCTTCTTCATCTTTCTGGGATTCATCCTGTCACCGATAAAGTGGCTTGCTTTCCTTGCGCTTCTGGACCCCGGCTTCCTGATGATCCCTTATAACATTTGGCAGGGAAGGAAAGCGAAAAAGGATGTTTGATATAATATATTCATGAAGTAAAAGTAATTCTCGGATATTTTTAACATAGCCGGAGTGATATATGACGATTTCTAAGAAAGACTGTCTTTTCGTTGTAAACGTGGTCATTCCTCTTGTCTGCGGGTTATTTATTTACTTGACGAAAATCGAGAGTAATTTCTTATCCGTATCATTATCCGGGATTCGTTCTCTCCTTCCTGTCATCAGATATCCTGTGCTCGTAAATAACTTTGCTGCTGATTTTCTGTGGTCATATTCATTGTTTTTCTGCTTAAGACTGGTATTAGGCGATGACATGAAAGGCAAATACAGTCTGAAGGTCATTTCCCTGACAGCTGTTGTAGCGGTAGTTTTTGAATCAATGCAAATGTTAAAGCATTTCCCGGGTACTTTTGATCCATTGGATATAGTAGTTGAGCTTATTGCAGTAGTCTCAGCTTTTTTGATGTCAGTTTTTATTGAACGGATGTTCAGATATCATGAAGAGAAAAAGCATAGTTGGTCATGTGAATGCTCTTAAAGATAGGAGAAAAGACAATGAATAAGTTTTCAAAAATGAAAAGAAACGATTCTATCCGGTTAGTCTGTGTATGTTTGACAGTATGCATTTATGCCCTTTTTGCAATGGCCAGTAACTATATGCAAGATGGTCAGCTTTATGGTGATGGTGAATGGACTGAATTTAGAGATTATTTAAATGAAGCGATCGAAAATTGTACGGGAACCGAATTGACCCGTGAGGAAATGGGAGAGTGTGTTTACCGATTCGAAGAACTGCAAAAGGCATATAGTGGGAAACGAGTCGCAATTGGCTCACCTAAAGTGCCAAAATTGGTTCTGAAAAAGCCTGCTAAGCATACTGTCACTGATAACACGCGATATGATATAACTACATTGCCGAAAGATGGTGCCGGTTTTATTCAAGGAATAAGCATTAAAGCCTACGAGATAGAAGATGACGAAACAACTGTTTCAGATGAGACAGCCGAAGAAACCACGACCGAAGCAACTACGGAAACATCATTAGATGAACAGGTTTCCATCTCTGAATGGCTTGACTATTTAGATGGCTGGTGGGTTGGAGATCTTCATTTGACGTCAGATGATTATGATGAAACAAAGCAGGGAAGAGTAAATTGGAGAGCGGGAATAGAGATGAATAATAATATTTCCCTGTCTATTGAACAAGATACTGGTGCCTTAGTCTTAGAAACAAGTTCAGGTGATAAATCATGGATATATAAAGTTGATGATAATCATATTCTTGTGAAGACTGCTGAAGGTGAATCAAAATGGGTTCGCGATAATTCTCAGGATTAGAATTATTCACGGATGTTTGAAAAAATATATCCGAAGTAATATTGCAATTATTCATACATAACAGGCTGTGCTGAAATAGATATCCAGCCATGTTCTGCGGAGGAATGTTTTATGAAAACTAATAAGCTTTTAGCGGCAGTTATTATCGCTAGTATGATTATATCCACAACCGGATGCAGTACACCTGCCGATACTACAAATGCTGTACCAAGCAATGCTATGCCTGCTGCATCTGAAGACACAAGTGCTGCACAGGCACATGAAGATACAAGTACTGCTCAAAACAATGATGCCACCGAGGCTGCAAGCCAAGATAATTCTAATTCCGGAACTGCGGATTATGTTTCATCAGATTCGCGCATTACACCTGTGAACATAAATGATTACTGGATATCTGATAGTAGGTTTGATTTTATTAACTATTGCAGAGATCAGGGTGCGACGGTTAAATATCTCATTGAAAAAGATGGTGGCGGATATACATTCTGTCTACCAGAAGATCTTGCTGGAACCGGTAAAACACCGCTTGCTATAGGTGCAAGTTTCTATTTTGGAGGGGGCTCTTCGGAATATGTACATGTTGATTGCCCATTCGGAGAATTATCCGATACGTATTGGGTAACCGGCGCTAATGTGTCCTTCCATCCATGCATCGGAACGAGTCGATCAGGTGGCACTGACGTAAGGATCACAATTGATGATATTGGTAATACACTGTCTTTATCGACAATTAATCATTTGCCAGTCATCTTTGAGTATATAATGACTCTTCCTTATGATGCAACGCAGCAGGATGTAGTCAATACATTTAAAGCTCATTATCATGACAATGAATAGTTTTTGCCTATGTGTTTTCGAAAATAGCTGTGCAAAAAACTGAACGCTACTTTTCTTCCGTGTTTTTTGCCCGTTTTAGTCGGAAGAAAACATGGAAATCACAAGAATCCGACTTTTCTTCCGTGTTTTCGAGCCGTTTTACATGGAAAATAATCGGAAGCGGGAATCATAAAATAAAGCGGGGCTGCCGAACGCCGCCAAAAATTCCGCCCGCTGCCACTCCCAAAACTATAAAACCCTCCCTATCGGTATAAAACAAAATATCCAATTAGTATTACCAGTCAGTTCTCACAGAACAAGATTTCCGCTATCATAAGGACAAATGAACCGCAAGGAGTAACACACATGGAACTCAGACTGGCTGAAAACATCAAGAGAATGCGGAAAGAACGCTCGCTCACGCAGGAGGCGCTGGCAAATGCTCTGGGCGTGACGGTAGGCGCGGTATATAAATGGGAGGCAGACCTTACGTCACCAGAGATCGGGATGCTTGTAAGGATCGCGGATCTTTTCGATACATCCGTGGATACGCTCCTGGGATATGAGATGGCTGACAAGCGCAAGGGCTCGATCACGGAAAATATATATGGTCTTTTGGCAAAGAAGGACCGTGCGGCATTGGAGGAAGCTGAGAAAGCACTCATCAGGTACCCGAATGACTATCATGTGATCGTGGCAGCAGCGAATGCTTTATCGGCGTTCGGCATGGAAGAGAAGAACAATGACATGTTGAAAAGGGCGATAGTGCTTTTCGAGAAGGCGCTATGCATCGTACCGTTTGATGTCAATCCGCGTTACGGAAGGCTGTCGATAATCGGGAACATCGCGGTCCTGTATTTCATGATCGATGAGAAGGACAAGGCTCTTTCGATGATGGTCGAGAACAATGAGGCAGGAGTCTTCAGTTCAAAGATCGCCTGGCTTACTTCCATGAAGGGCGATACCGGTGAGGATTGTTACAGTCAGCTCATCACGAGTTTCTCGACGCTTAATTTCGAACTTATAAATCTGACCATGGGACTCCTTTACTACTATAAGAACAAAGGCGATCTGAACGGTATCAAGACGATCAGCAGATGGTGCATAGAATATTCGGAAAACATCAGAAAAACAAAGGAACCCTGCTTTTACGATAAGATCATTTGCGCATGCTTAACTGCAGAAAGCTACGCATACTTTAAGAGCGGGGATAAGGAGAAGGCGGAAGAACTCCTGAAAGAAGCGCACGAACTCGCGGAATACTTTGATTCGTCGGAAGAGAAGAACAAGGACATAATCAAGCTCTTTGACTGCCAGCAGGAAGCAGGTCTGTTCAGCATCATGGGAGGGACCGGCAAAGAAACGATCAAGTCAACGTTAGACATGATCAGCGACAAGAAATTCAGCACGCTGTCTAACAGCATAAGAGTCGGATAGCATAAGAAAGTAGGAAATCACATGACAAATAAAAATATATATGTGGAACTGAGGTCTCAGTTCCATAAGGACAACCACGTCTTTTTTATCCTTACGCTCGTGGGCGCGTTCTTCTCGGGATTCCTCGGATTGGGCATTTCCTGGCTCACGGGAGAGCTCATCGATACCGCATCCGGAAACGGAAGATGGAGCATCGGAGAGCTTCTGGTAATAAGCCTGGTCATCGCTGCGTTCTTCCTGTTCGCATCATATCTGACTTACTATGCGAAGCCCAGGTACATCAGGAAGGCCATGCAGAATTATAAGGAGACGTTATTCTCGAGGCTCACGGATAAGAACATCACTTCCTTCCGTTCCGAGAGCACAGCGACGTACCTCTCCGCGCTGACCAACGACAGTGTATCGATCGAGACCAACTATCTGGACAAGGAATTCTGGTTCATCTACAGGGTGACGTCCTTCATCACGTCGCTTGCCATGATGATCTTCTATTCGCCCCTTCTTACACTGATCGCAGTGGGTGTAACATTGTTACCCTTGGTAGTTTCGCTCATTTCCGGCAAGAAACTGAGCAGGGAGGAGATCGCGGTCTCGAACAGGAACAAGAGCTTTACCGCGACCGTATCGGACTGCCTTAACGGTTTTTCCGTTGTGAAGGCTTTCCGCGCGGAGAAGCCCGTGACTGAACTTTTCTCGGCTGAGAATGCGAAGCTCGAGAACTCGAAATTCACACGCAACAGACTTCAGATATTCATCAGCACGTTAGGCCAGCTGGCCGGCATGATCGCGCAGGTCAGCGTCTTCTTCGCGGGCGCATATCTGGCGCTCTCGGGCAAGGGCATAACGGCCGGCACCGTCATGATCTTCGTAAACCTTATGAACTTCGTCGTCGCGCCGGTGGCAGAGCTCCCCGGACTTCTTGCAGCGCGAAAAGCTTCTAGGGCGCTCATAGACAAGATCGCAAAATCGCTCGAAGAGAGCACGACCGTTGAAGGCGGATCAGAGCTTCCCGCGCTCGAGAAAGCCATTTCCGTCAAAGACGTTTCTTTCTCTTATGAAGAGGGAAAAGAAGTCCTTCACGATGTGTCTTTCGACTTTGAGGCAGGGAAATCCTACGCGATCGTGGGCGCTTCCGGAAGCGGCAAATCAACGCTCTTAAATCTCATAATGTCAGGCGCTTGCGGTGCGGATTACAGCGGCAGCATATCGTGGGACGGCCTTGAACTTAAGGATTCATCTTCGGATTCGTTTTTCGACCAGGTGTCATCGATCGACCAGAATGTGTTCGTCTTTAATTCTTCCATAAAAGACAACATTACGATGTTCAGAGATTTCCCCGAGGAGGAAGTGAGCGAGGCAATCAGACGGTCTAATCTCAAGGAACTCATTGAAGAACGTGGCAGCGGTTATCTCTGCGGTGAGAGCGGCAAGGCGTTGTCAGGCGGTGAGAAGCAGAGGATCTCGATCGCGAGGAGCCTTCTTAAGAGGTCTTCAGTCCTTGTTGCCGATGAGATCACGGCGGCCCTGGATCCGCAGACTGCGTACAAGGTCTCTTCGGACATTTTGGACCTTACGGGGCTGACGAGGATCGTCGTTACGCATTCCCTCGAAGAGCGCCTCATGCGCAGATACGACAAGATCCTTGTCATGAGAGACGGAAGGATCGAAGAGCAGGGCACTTTCGATGAGTTGATGGCAATGAAGAAATACTTCCATGCGCTGTTCATGGTGAAGGTATAGTTCTTACTTGCCTCATCTTTGCCCGAAATTAGTTTGATTATCAAAGTAATTTTGCGTATTATTGCGGTAGGAGGATCTTGATTATGACTCAGAATAGAAAGCCTGTCGCAATAATGATCTTATCGATATTTTCCGCGGTGTCTGCAGCAGTTGCGGTAGCATTTGCGGTCATGTTCATGCTGGCGCTCAAGTTCGATGCCGGCACGAGCGGTGACTACATCACTAACGAAGTCCTCGTATTTGCTTTTGAATTCTTCGGATTCTTATGCGCGGCGCTCGGCATGGCGGTAGACGGCTTTGTTCCGGGTCTTATCGGCCTGATCCTCTCCATTAAACAGAAGCGTAAGAACCTGATCTGGCTTCCGATCCTCGGAATGGCCGGAAGCATTATTGCCGTTGTCATTGTCGGCGTGGCTTTCCCGGCTGCCTGGTAAGGGTGGCTTTCAAGGCTTCCTGGTAGAACAGGTTTGGTATAATAGCCCAATGAGGAGTTATAGGAGTAGTTTATGAGTTCGATTTCAGATATGGCGGTCATGGCCCTCGAGACGGGGCTTTCCACACTTTTCACGGCCTATATAGTGGTCTCGGTAGTCCGTTTCATCATTGACGGCGTCAAAGCGAAAAGGGAACACCGCAATATAAAGACCGGCATCAAGATCATGTTCATCATTGCTGTGATATTGGCAGCACTTTTAGTAATAACAGTTATTGTTTTTATCTTTCTTATGGCGTTTGGCATTTTCACTTATGCCTTCATGCCCAGGTGAGAGGTTGAATTATGAGCATACATGAAAAGCAAATTGAATTTGGTTCTGACAAGGCTGCCGACAAGCAGAAAGCTCTCAGGGCAGCCGGGAATATTAATGCCGATTTTCTGGACAAGGCGCGAAACGTTTACGCGCACCTTAACGATGAGATCTCCAGAAAGCTCTTCGAGGCCAGGATCTTATACGCCTCCACTGGAGACTTAGGTTACATCACCGGCCTTGAGTCCAAGTACAGAAATCTGAACAGCGACATGCAGGTGTATGTCGAGAAGATCCAGAAGGGCACGCACTGCCTGATCTACGGCGCAGGCGTCGCCGGGCATTATCTTGCCGGAAGATTCAAGCAGTTCGGCGTGAAGGTCGACGCGTTCATCGATCCGGATGAGAGCAAAGGTCCCGTTGACGAGCAGACCGGTATCAAGGTGATCACCGAGAAGGAACTGTCTGAGAACAGAGCACTTTATGCTGACAAGACATTCGTTATTTCTTACTCGAAGAAACCCGTGGCTGATGAGGTCAAGAAACGTCTTATTTCGGATATTGGTTTAGCCGAGAAGAACATCTGCATGGGCATCTTCGACTGGCGCAACAACCAGGGCCAGTATTTCGATTATTTCGAAGCAGGAGAAAACGAAGTCTTCGTAGACTGCGGCTGCTTTGACGGAGCCACCTGCTACAACTTCGCAGGCTGGTGCGGCCACAAGGGCTTCGACCACATCTATTCTTTCGAAGCCGATCCGAAGAACTATGAGAAGAGCAGGGAAGTCCTGGCGCCCCTGGGTAAGTGCGAGCTTTTCCCATATGGAACTGCGGATGTAAATAAGAAGGTTTATTTCGCCGCGGATGCTTTCGAGACTTCGTGCATCATCAGTCGCGAAGAAGCGGAGAAGCGGAACTTCGAAGGCGTTGAGGAGATCGAGACCGTAGCTCTCGATGACGTTCTTGCCGGCAAGAGGATCACTTTCATCAAGATGGATATCGAAGGCGCGGAGTACGAAGCTTTGCTTGGTGCACGTAAACTTATCATGGAAAACCGCCCCAGGATGGCGATCTCCGTCTACCACAAGTTCGAAGACTTCGTTCTTTTGGCCGACCTCGTCCTCAGTATGCACCCTGACTACAGGATAGCGTTCAGACATTATGGGTTTGATGATCTAGAGACGGTAATGTATGTGGAGTGAGGGGAACGGGAGTTCTTTTCGAGAAATACCGCTTGTAAGGTAGTGCAAGTCTTACTGTGTATTGCATAAGGCTTGCCGAAGAGTTTTTTGTGTTTTATGAGGCTTCGAAATAGCCGCAACACTTGAAGGATTCGACTCCGATTCTGTTTTTGTGACTGAATGACAGGCAAATACTCTCGAAAAAGTCATTCCGGGCAAGGAATGACTTTTTTGTGTAGTTCGCGGGGGTGATTTAGTCACAAATTAGTCATTGGCATTACTCTGTTTACTCGAATTTGTTTGCTCATGATCTGTTCTCCCCGCATTAAGCGTTAACGCAGCGTATCCGGTTACGGTTATTCTCGAATACAGGAAATATTAAGCCACCGCCACCGCTGACAGCATTAGCCTGTCATTACGATGTCGTTTTTCACGCTAATTTTCACGCTGTGCGCGAAAAACAGCGCGTATTTTAGAATTCGAGATTTAGTTTTCACGCAAAAAATCACGCAGTGCGCGAAAAACAGCGTGGATTTTGGGGAGCGTGGGGAGCGTTGGGAGCACGGGGAGCGCGGGGACCATGGGAGCACGGGTGCACGGCAGCATGGGAGCACGGGAAGCGGGGGACAGCGCAGAGGCTGTGCGTTGTAGTGTAAATACTTTCGCTAGTTCCCCCTGTTCCGCTATTCCTCCGTGTTATAATTTCTGCATAGGTTTTTCACATCGAAATAGCTTACGGGGTAATAGGGCTATGAAGAAAAAAGCGGCTTGCATATTGGTGATCGTTTTCACGTTACTAATGCTCACTTCGTGCTCGGCTATCAAGAATAAGAAAGAAGCCGAAGTTGTCGAGGTGCCGGAAGACTTGTGTGCCTTCATGGTGAGCGTTATCGGAAAAGATGTTAAGACTGCGGAGAAGATGGTCGAAAAGAAGTACGGTCTGACTCTGACGCGTATCGGTCCGGAGTATAAGAACAGTAATGTTGTTAATAAACCGAACTATGATAGCTATCATTATCAGGCCACCTTTACGGAGCAGGGAATTACGTTTAACGGGCTTAGTCTGGAATACAGTCATCTGAATAGATCGCGCGAGGACGGGATCGTTTACTGCATTGGTTTCGGCACGGACAGTATGAACCTTAAGGAAGCTGAAGAGTGTTATCAGAAGTTCTCGGATTACTTTTACAGCAAGTTGGGGATCACCGCGTTTGATAACACGGATGCTTTTGACAGCGACGATTACTGCACAAGCAGCAGTTTCGTTAAGGACGGCTACACGTACTATGTGGATTACTATTATTCCGGCCATCACGACAGCGCAAGCGTCACTGTGTATTGCATGACACATGACGAGGCTTATTACGTGTTCTAAAAGGGATCCGGAAGCGTAGTAGCACCTGAAGGATTCGACACCGATTCTGTTTTTGTGACTGAATGACAGGCAAATACTCTCGAAAAAGTTATTCCGGGCAAGAAATGACTTTTTAGTGTAGTTCGCGGGGGTGATATAGTCACAAATTAGTCATTGGTAATTGTAGCAATTAATAATTCTGTGTTTTTACAAAACTCATCTATCGCATCCCGCCATAGTTTTTGTACAGATCAGCCTCGAAGCCGTCAAGGCTGACTTCGTCACATTCTTGCGAATGCTTCGGCCTTGACTGCAATCGGCTGATCTGTATTGGGGGTCTAGGCGGGATGCGAATAGCAGCGATAGTTGTAAAGAACGGCATCTGTGTGAGGAAGCGTCGTTCTTCTGATCTATATCACCCTACAAATCCTGCGCAGTCCACCTTCTCATCGTTGCTCCTAAGATAGGGGACGCCGTCTTTGGAATAGTAGACAGGATTGTCATCTGATATCTCGAATAATACATGAACACGATACACGCTTAGTTCGTCGCCGTTCTTGATCGCCAGATAATCCGGACCGATCTTTCCTATATGCTTGATGTTCCTGCCGAGCTTAAAGGTGACCGTGATGTCCGTAATCTCGAGGCTGGCGTCATTGACATCAGCGATGGGATCGGGCGCATAACGCTGATGGATCTTACCGTCTTTGGGATCGTAAGATACGAATTCGGAGGGCTGGTGTATCTTAAATCCGGTAATCTTATCGCCCAACCAGGTAACGGATCTTCCTTCGAAGGTGTCGGGGATCTCATAGACTATCTCGGTCGTTTCACCGTCCCACCAGGAGCCGATGACGACGGATTCCGAATTATCGTCTTTCTTGATGCAGTATAAGATGTTGTCAACTGTCGTGGCATCAGACATTGAATATACAGGCATCATGTTAAGACATCCTGCAGCTGTCAGCATGAAAGTGAAGATCAGCGCGCAGGCAGCGGAAACCTTTAAAACTCTTAGTGAAATAAACCGGTTCATTCCCTTATCCCTCAAATAGCATTTTTCCTGAATGTTATAATGTTAGCGTTATTTCGTCTCTTTTGGTGCCGTAGAACGTTTTAGGAGGCCTTAGTATCTCATGAACGATCAGTTATTAAATCAATGCGATCTGCTCGTAAAGAACCGCGCTGCCATTCAGAAGAGCTTTTTGCTCGAAAAGGAGCTGATGGCCGTGGCGGCCGCGCTTATCTTCACGAATGAAGGCATCGAAGCGGACACGGAGAAGATGAAGTCCTTCAGGAAGCTCCTTAACAAGAAGACGCGCCTGCTGTCAAACCTGAGGGACATCGTGGAGCTCGTTATCTTAAGCAAGATGGCCCTGTCGGAATCTCCCGAGAAGTATCTGGAAGATTTCCTCTCCGTATATAACAGCATAATCAAGGGCAAGTTCCTCGAAAACGATTACATGGCGCTCGCATCAGTACTGATCCTGGATCACGGGCTACAGAATGACTGCGATGAGATAATCTTAAGGGCGGACGAGATCACTAAGCGCATGAATTCCGATCACCCGATCCTGACTGCGGCTGACGACACGTCCTTCATAATGTTTCTGGCGATCACCCGAAAGAACGTCGATTCGATTCTGGCCGACCTCACGGAAGGGTATGCTTACATCAAGAGCTGCAAGACCGGCATCAACGACGATCCCATATATGAACTATGCGAAGTTCTGGCCGTATCTTACGGCGACATGACCGAAAAATGCGACAAAGCCATGAAGATCTACAAGGCTCTGGTCAGGCAGGGTTCCGATTACGGCAGCGGATACGTTGTCTCGTCCCTCGGTTCACTTATCGACATCGAGATAGAGCCTGACAAGCTCGCGGGTGAGATCGTCGAGGCTGAGCGCTATCTCAAGGACCAGAAGGGTTTCGGGGATCTGACGATGGACAGGAAGACGCGCGTCATGTATGCGGCGCTCCTTGCGGCAAGTGTCTACGGTAATAACGATAAAGCGGCCGGAAATTCCGTCATCAGCAATACTCTTGCCATCGTCTGGGCGAAGAAGATCGCGAAAATGATCTCCATGCTCATCCAGGTCACACCGACAGTAGCATCAGCCGTGATCAAGACGGACGAGAAGGATGGAGAGCAGAAGAAATGACCAGGCTCATCATCACAGTCCAGCATACCGAATCCGAGCATCACATCAACGGGCACGCTGGTGCCTGGGGTGACTGGCCGCTTACGGAAAACGGCAGGAAACAGGCTTTCGAGATCGGTAAGTGGCTTCAGAATGAAGGCGTGGGCGGAGACTTCATCATGTACTGCTCTGACTTAACCCGCGCTGCCCAGACTGCAGAAGAGATCAATAAGACGCTTCATCTGGAGCCCCGCATGTCAGAACTGATCAGGGAGGTCAACGCAGGTGAAGGCAACGGCAAGCCTTGGGACTGGTATGACGAGCATAAGAAACCCGTCACCGGATACGATCCTGATTACAGACCTTTTCCTGATGCAGAATCAGACAGGGATCTCTGGAACAGGGTAAAGCCTTTTTATGAGGAGATCCTCGCAAGTCCCGATGAGAAGATCCTTATCGTGTCGCACGGATGCCTTCTGGGCTTTTTACAGGCGATGCTTATGGGGTTTGAATTTGAAGATCTGAGGAATGCCAGATTTAAAGGCAGATCAGGTTCCATATCGAAGTTCACGATCGATGCCGAAGGAAGAGTAACAGCGAATTATATAAATCACAGGCTTGGCTAGACCGGGTTAAAACCATGAGCAAAAAAACATTAACCACAATTCAGATCGTCCTGGCTGTCATCGTTCTGGCCTACTGCGCGATGCCGGATCTGATGGTCGGGCCGTTTGATGACGGGGTTCTGGCAGCTCTGGCTTTGATCGCTGAGGTGGTGCTTTTTGTAGTCCGGGCTATAAAAATGCCGTCAAATTCAGGTTCGGACTATGAAAATTCCGGTTATCAGCAATACAATCAGAATAACGCATATTCAGACAGCACAAATTATCGGTATAATAATGAGAGTAACGGTTCCGATCGTGATCCTGACGACCAGGAAGAGGAGTTCCAGTTTTTTGCAGGATGCACTGATTGGGAACAGGTTAAAACAAGGTACCGTGATCTGATGAAGATCTATCATCCGGATGCCGGCGGGCATGAGGAAGCTTCTAAAAAGATCAATGCGGAATACAACAGATTAAAAAAGAAATACGGGCATTAAAAGGAGGTTTTCATATGTTCTGGATGGACAAATCTGATCCTTATAACTGGATCGAACAGATCCGATACTTTTCCGATCCCGATAACGAGCTAACTGAAAATGAGCTGCGTGATGCTTTTATCCATCTCGCTTTGCTTTATGTTATAGAATTTTCCAATGCGAAAGTAATGGAAGATGCCATCATGAAAGATTTAGGACCCGAAAGAGGCGATCGTCTCTATGAGACAATACAAAGATGGTCACCGGAAGCCATAAAGCTCAATAAGGCCATCTTAGACGAAGGCGAGCCGAGCGATAATCGTGAAATCATTTTAAGAATGTGTGATTACATCGAAGAACACTGGTTCCCGGATAATTAAAATGCCGTGAAGGCTGTCTGCACCTGACATCCGAAGTGTGGGGTGATTACGACAGCGAGCAGCACATCGATTTTTCTAAAGATGCCACCGAAAAGTTGTTCTCTCTCATCTCATTGGATGAGTTCATTGTCTTATGCCGAAAAGAACATCTGATAGGGCTTGATAAGTTTCTTAATGAGAAGGGGATAGAACGGAAGACGGGTAGGGTTTGAATAGAAAGATAATTAGATTTAATATTCAGATTATAATTTCTATGAGCATGGAGGAAGAAACGGTGCCGGTATGCATTAGATGTGGAGCAGCATTGAATGCTACAGCAAAATTTTGCGGGATGTGCGGATATCCCGTCAAAAACAATAATCAAACGGTATCTCCAAATAGTAGAACACAAAACAATTCTTCATCACAAAAGCCAAACATTGTTGTATGCATAAGATGCGGAAAGAAACGCAAATTATCTGATAATCTTTGTTGGAATTGCGGGTGCAAAAATCAGGAACAACTCGGACTGGCAGGTTCTAATACAGCATCTCAACAGATGTGGACAAAAGAACAATATATAGCTGAACTTGACCGCTTGATAGCCTATTTCAGCAAAGTGCAATCCTGGTATGATGCACATGATTCGTATATAAAAAGAAGGAATGAGATGGAAAAAGAATTAGGGGATTACTCGCGTATAAGGAGACCTAGGCATAGAGAAGATGAAGATTTACTTGAATCATTAAGTAATGGTACTCTCAAAGATGTGGCCTTGTTTTTGTGGATATTCAGCGCATCGTCTATACAAGTAATTCTTTTGTTCTTTATTGGTTATTCGACAAAGAATTTGTTTGCTTCATTGTTGATATCAATTGGCTGTTTGGGACTATGCGTTATATTAATTTGTGTTGGGGTTCTTCTTTGGAAAAAACGATCAGAGGAAGAGGCTAAATTACGTGAAGAATTAAAACAAGTTAATTCTACTATTAGTTATATATATAAAACGTTATGGGACTATTACAAAAAATATGGAATTTGTCTTTTAGGGTTTGAGGATACTAATCCGAGAAAGATTAAAATGATAATAGATTATATGAAATCTGGAAAAGCTAATACTGTAGAAAAGGCCAAAAGGATGGCTAACAAGGCTCTTCGTTGAAATAAACTCTATACTTATCAAACATTAAAAACTATTAATGCAAAAATCGTAGCCATAAATAACAATGCCGCTACAATAATAATAGTGAAAACAATTCCACTAGAAGATTCCCTTTTATATTCCATTTCAGCTTGACGTGCTTTGGTCTTCTCTTTAGCTTCGACTTGTTTAGTTTTTTCTTTTTCAATTAGGAGTCGTTGAATAGTTTCAACATCTAACATAATTTTAGAACCGCATTGACCGCAGAACTTTGCAATATTATCAAGATCCAAGTTAATAGGTGCGCCACAATTAGGGCAATTGACAGAAAAAGTGTTCATCGTTAACACCTCCTTGAATTTGGTTTTTCTGGGTTAAAGATTTACTTCATTATTGTAAATACCCTAACATACGCTCATTCTCTTTGTGTTGTGAAAGTGTAAACCATAAGAAAAGAATTAAATTATTAAGTCCATTAAGCCGAATCTCTTACAATTCTGGTTAATTAATGTTTACAACATGTATGTAATATATCACGATTCCTTATCGGAAAGTACTATAATATCCCCATCATGGAAAAGCGTTTCACCAAGTTCTCGGTACCGCTGGGGCTGCTGGATTATGTTAATCCCATCCTTTACACGGTAACCATAGTAACGATAATCAGGAACACCTTTGATGTCATGGGTGCTCCGTATAATTATATTTTGCTTATCGGTGCGGTTATATCCATTCTGTTCGGCTTTGTCATACCGACCGGCAAGGTCATCGTGGGACTCGGCCTCATAGAGTTCAGGATGCCCGTAAGTCTTGTTTTCGCCGTGAACAGCGGCGTACTGCTGTCGGGCCTGATGCTGTTCAGGTATGTTATGGACTTAAGCCTTATTTGGTTCCTCGTAATCCTCGCGGCTGTTATCGGCGTTCTGGTGCTGCTCTATATCAAGACGAAGAAGATGAATACCATAGCCGTACTGACGGGCGCTGCGGGCTATCTGATGCTTTATGTGTCGCTCATTACGCTCTCGGTCAAGACCGGCGCCGTCCTGCCCATCGTGTTTTATGCAGTTGCAATCCTTTTGTTCGTGATGCTCTGCGGGATCGGCATTAAGGCAGATCTGAAGAATCCAAAGGTGCACTGGGTGATAGAGATATCCAATGTCGTATGCCAGCTGCTAGTTTCCATCGCGACGGTAGTGCTGTTTAAAGGGATATAAAGTTATCTTTTCCACAAATGACGGATATTCATGTCCGGTTTTTCTATTTTCAGAATAATATTGATTGACGCAACGAAGATGCAATGATAAAATTCGACATACAGAATAATTCGACAAGAGGATATTTAGACATGACAATTGGAGAGAGAGTAATAGAACTTGTTCGTGAGCAGGGAATGACTCAGAAGGAGTTTTCAGAAAAAACCGGTATTCCACAGAGTACTATGAGCAGCTGGAAAGGTAAAAAGCAGAATCCCTCTATTGATAAACTGAAAGTGATCTGTGATGTTCTCAAAGTTGATCCTTATTACCTGATATCAGGAACCGAGAGCAATGAAACATTAAAGAATGATTATGTTACAGTCTATAAGGACAATGACGAGTATCAAATGCTTATGGAGTACAGGAAGCTGGATAACGACAGTAAAAACAGAATACAGGGATATATATCAGCCCTGAGAGAAAAATAACTAAGCAGAAGTTAAGGCGTGGCAGATCACGCCTTATAAAAGCTTAGGCAATTCGATAAAACGAATAGTGCAGAAAGAAGAATAATCTAAATGAAAGTGCTTATAATACCGGATGTTCATCTCAAACCCAGGATATTTGATTTAGCTGGGGAAATCATGAAAAATAGCGATTGCGAGAGAGCAGTCTTTGTTGGCGATCTCGTGGACGATTGGGGATGCGAACGCAACGTTAAACTCTACGAGGATACTTTTCAGAAAGCAGCAGATTTTGTTCGGCAATATCCTGATACACTCTGGTGCTATGGGAACCATGATCTCGCGTATTTGTGGAATAAATATGATCATCCCGGATATTCTGTCTTTGCAAAGGATGTAGTATGTAGTAACTTCAGCATTCTCAAAGCGTCATTTACTCATCCGGAGAATATGGCAATAATGCATCAGATCAATAATGTTCTCTTTTCGCATGCAGGTCTGGTAAAGGCGTTTGTATATTATTGGCTGGAAGATGTTAAAGACGATATTGATGCTGTTATTGATGCTGTAAATAACCCTAGAGTAAATGTTATGTGGGATGACATAAGCCCGGTATGGGCGCGTCCACAAGAGGAATACGGGTCATATGAACTGTGTTTTCCCGAGTGTTTGCAGGTGGTCGGACACACTCCGGTAAAGAGAATCACACAGTATGGCAATCTGCTGACGACAGATACGTTCTCAACATATTCAAATGGAGAGCCTTATGGCAATGAAGAAATGTGCTGGGTAGATACAGTCGAGAAGACATGGGGAATAGTACATCGGAAGAAGCGTTAATGAAAAATACACTATTACATAATGGCTAAAGGATATATCGATATTTCCAAACTTAGTACTCCACCGGAAAAGGCTGAATTCGAAACAGCCAAGTATTTTTCTGAGCTCGGTAAAGATATTGATTTTATACGACCAAATGCTACTCCTTATCAACATAGTCCGGACATTAAGATGGAAGGAGTCGAGTGGGAGATTAAGTGTCCTGAAGGCAATAGTAAAAGAACTATAGAGAACAATTTGAGAAAAGCTTTAAAACAATCTCATAATGTGATTTTTGATTTAAGGCATATAAAATATCCGGAAGAAAAATGTATAGCAAAACTCGAGAAAGAGTTTAGAATCAATTCTCAACTTAAAAGACTTTATGTAATCAAGAAGAACGGAGAATTACTGTCATATCCTATAAAGAGTTGATTTTCTCTTTAATCGTGTTATTCTATTACCAGATAAGGCTCGACCCACTGCTGGATAGCGGAGGGCCCAGGGCCTTTTTCTATTGGTGTCATTTTTTGCTCTGCAAAATCACAGCAAATGTACAGCTGTGCTGTGCAAAAGCAGTGTAAAACTCCGTGTTTTCGCGAAAAATACACAGCAAATGTACAGACGTGCTGTACAAAAGCTGTGAAAAAGCGTGTAGTTATCACATGTTCAAGCATTGCAGTCCTAAATTACCTTTGATAAAATTGTGGGCATTAATAGGAGGGGGTAATAACATGAAGAATGTAAGAATCATTGCGGCCGTTATGGCGGTCATCATGGCAGTAAGCGTTTTCACGGGCTGTCTTAACAGGAATACGACTCCCTGGCAGGATGAAGCCAGGACGCTCGTTGCGGACAAGATGGATGACACGAATGTCGGCAAGTTCGTCATCGACGGCGTTAAGTACGATTTCCCGATGCCCGTAAAGGATCTCACGGATGCCGGCTGGAATTTCAGCTCGGAGTCTGTCGGAACTACGCAGATGCAGCCTTATACATGGCATGCGAATTACATCACGCTCAAGAATGCCCAAAATAAAAGCATAGAGATCGCCGTCTATAACAGCACTGATGCAGTGTCGACGATCGCTGAGGCTACCGTAGGCGAAGTGCGTGTCAGCAGCCTCAGAGGCAATGCGATGCTCTCTGGCGGTATCGAATTCTACGCTACAGAGTTCGAGGATTACGGAAAGCTCGGCGAGCACGGCGCATCCGGTTTCGAGCTTGACTTAAGTGAAGGCATCGGCACCAGCGACAATGTTTACACAAAGAATTTCAAGGGCAGCAACGGCAAGAACTGCACCGCTACGTTCTACTTTGGTGATGATTCCAACGGCAAGATCGTTCTGAAGGAGATCAAATACGAGTGCGCTTTCAAGATCCCTTATGTCGATGCTGCAACAGGCATTATCCTTGCTGTAACGAAAAATGATCCTTCCAAGGTCGAGGAGCTCGACAGCACGACGGACGGAAAGGAATTTGTCGGCGAGGCACGCAAGTCTCTCGCAGACAACTTTGTTACTGCACTCGGCTTCGAATTAGAAGAACTTACTGATGAACAGTATGCGAAGGTCTATGAGATCCTTGATGCCATCTATGCGAAGACGACATTTACGGTTCAGGACAAGGGCTTTAACACCCTCGTAGTCTTCAACGCGCCTACCAACCTGGCAGAAGTAATGAGCTCAGCTATCAGTAACGCTTCAGATGAGTACGACGGAGAAGATTTCTCTGATCCGGACTTCCTCGATCTGGTACTTGGTTATTTCAGTGTTGATGATCTCGAATTCATGCCTGCCAACGATGTTCTTATAACGAACGACTCTTTCTTTGACGGCGTTTACACCGTTCTGCTCTCAATGCTCGGATTTGGTGAGTAAAGGTCATATAAATAATCAATAGAAATGATAAGGGCTGTCTCTTGCGAGGCAGCCCCATCTATTTTCCTATTCGCTATTATGTTAAGGGAATGGTTTCTGTTATGACTTCGACTGGTTCCGGTGGAATAATATTGGCCGTAACGGGTATGAAGTAGCCCGAAATGCAGGTATAATTGTCTTAACGACATCATTGTCGACCTGTGAGACAGTAAGATCAGACTGCTAGATTAAGAGGATATTATGGTAGTTACCGAATATGTAGTTCAGAATTGGCCATTAATACTTGTTCTGCTGGGATTTACAACGTCCCTTATCTCGACTGTGTTTCTTGAGAAGAAGATCGTCATCCGTATGTATGCCCTGATAGCCGAGATCCTTATTCTCTCTATTCTGGTATTTGTTGAGTTCTATCTCGCAGAACAGGCTGAATTCGTGCTGCCCAGGTCCTTCCTGATAGCGGTCAGATACAGCGCTACCCCGTTCCTTATTGCCCAGATTATCTATACGATCATAAAAAGACAGAAGTGGTATGTATTCATACCGTCCATAGTGCTTACATTAATTGATTTCATATCAATTCCTACCGGTATTGTGTTCTTCATCGATGACACCGGCACTATGAAGCGCGGTCCTCTCGGATTACTGCCCTATGTCATGGTCGGAGTATACTGCGTCTGGCTGGTCGTTCTCATGATCATGCACAGCTCAAAGCAGTCAATAGAAAGGATTCCCATAGTCTATTTCTGCTTTGCGTTTCTTGCCGGAACCATTATGCCTTTCATAATCGGCAAGGAATATGCCCAGTTGTTCTGTACGACAATTGCCATCTCGGTGTTCGTATACTATGTTTTCTCTATCCTCCAGGTCACGAAAAAAGATCCTCTCACGGGGCTCCTCAACCGTCAGGCTTACTACGCGGACATCTCGAACGAACCTGAAGAGATATCAGCGCTTATTTCGATCGATATGAACGGGCTCAAGGTTATCAACGATACGGAAGGCCACATGGCAGGCGATAAGGCGATATCGACCATTGCGGGATGTTTTCGAAGTGCTGCAAAGCGCAAGCAGCTGGTGTACAGAGTCGGAGGTGACGAATTCGTTGTCGTATGCCGCAAGGTCTCCGAAGAGGAAGTCATCAATCTTACCAAGCGTATTAATGAAAAGGTCAATGCCACTCCGTACAGCTGTTCCATCGGATACAGCTATTCCCATGACGGCAAAAAGCCGATCGACCAGCTCTTAAGTGAGTCCGATGCGAATATGTATGCCGAGAAACAGCTTTATTACGAGAAGAATAAGGATAAGAAAAAACGGGGTTAGTGGTCAGCTTACATACTGACGGCAGATAAAGTGACTGTTATTTTTCCGCGCAGCGCGAAAGATTTCTTTAGCAGGGGAGGGGCAGGGGTTAAATAAAAAACGCATGAACGGTAGTTTTTGGATATATGAACGGTAAAAGTGTGGCTCGGAGGTCGTAAGTGATAAGCGAACCTGATATAATATGTTCATTGAGAAACTAAATGAGATAATTCTTCTCATAAAAATATCCTTTCAGCAGAGAAGATCCCGCAAGGGGTCTTCTTTGTTTACATAATTGTTATTGATAGTTAATCGCGAGTTTTTCGCGGGGGTATAAACTCAATGCATCAAGTGATCGAATGAAATTTCATGCTATCTTCGGAAGGGAGAGTAAATATGAAGAAACTGGTTTCAGTATTGGCTGTCACAGCTTTATTACTAACAGGATTAACAGGATGTGCCGCAGGTAAGAAGAAATCATCTCCGGCAGAGGTTTCAGTGCCCGAAGTAACCAAGAGCGGCACCGTCGTCATTCTTGCGACGGGAGGAACCATCGCAGGTGTAGGTGAAGCGGGAATGACCGCCGGCTATGAGCCCGGAACACTGACGGCGCAGGACCTTATAAGCGCAGTTCCCCAGCTGGAGGACGTGGCTCCCATAGAAGCCGTTCAGGTATGTAATGTCAATTCCGATGACATAACCGATGACGTGTGGATCACCCTCGCCAATACCATAAATGAGATGGCAGCCGATCCTGATATTGCCGGATTCGTCATAACCCACGGAACCGATACCATGGAGGAGACCGCGTACTTCCTGAACCTCACGGTCAAGACAGATAAGCCGGTAGTCATTACCGGTTCCATGAGACCTTCCACTTCCATCTCTGCTGACGGCCCGATGAACCTTTACGAGTCAGTCTGCGTTGCGGCTTCGAAGGAGGCTGTAGGCAAGGGCGTCCTGGTGGTCTTCTCAGACCTGATCTATACTGCCCGTTCTGTTACAAAGACAAGTACCTATAACGTTATGGCCATTTCCGCAGGCGAGATGGGCGCATCCGGCGTTGTCCGTGACGGTGCTGTCTATTTCTACGAACAGTCCACAAGAAGGCATACTACTGCTTCGCGATTTGACGTATCTGGTGTTAATGCTCTTCCCAAAGTATCTGTTGTTTACTTCTCCGTCGACGCCGATCCCGGAATCCTGACATATGCGGCTAAAAATTCCGACGGCATCGTCATCGCAGGCGCTGGTGCCGGTGAGTTCAGCGAAGAGTACATAAGCGTTGTCGAAGGCCTGAAGATCCCCGTGGTCATCAGTTCAAGGATCGACGACGGCATCATAATCCCGTCCAACCTTCTCTGCGACAATACCATCGCAGCCGACAATCTGTCTCCGCAGAAAGCCGCCATCCTTCTCCGTCTCGCTCTTCTCGAAACGAGTGACACTGAGGAGATACAGAAGATGTATTTTGAGTACTGATACATATTGTATTTTCGGGGTATTCCCGGAAAGATTCGCCATCTAAAAGTTTTCACTAAATCCCTTGTTTTTCGGAACAAGGGATTATTTTTTCGCTTTAATCCACACTCACACACGGATTTGTTGCTTAAGCATCAGATCTGCTTTGCATTACTGATTGTTGGGCCTCCCGGTTGCCGAGATAATGAAGCCATAAATCAAACACACATTCAGGAGGACGTAACAATGACACAGATGATAAAGAAGATCGGTGAAGAAGAGCTGGAGAAGGTTGCCGGCGGTAATGTAAATGACAATATGACGCCGGAATCCGACAAAATCGGAGGAGCGATCGACGATATGATCAACGGCAAGAACTATGATGCGATCGCTCAGATAATTGCAGACTACCTCAATGGTGATGACGTGAGAACAAGAAATGTCGATAACAACGTTGATATCTACGATTGTGAGATCTGACATACAGATAACGAGAAAGGAATTTATTATGAAAAACACATTAGATTTAGAAACATTGGATAAAGTTTCAGGCGGACACCCTTTTGAGTCCGTATATGCCGACGATGATCTTCACAGGGCAGGAGTTTCCTATGTGAACACGGTATTCGGCTACGACAAGTATTTTCTCGGTTCCACTCCTATCTCCAAGGACCTGGCGATGGAGCTGAGAACAAGAAGCGCAGCAGTCTGGCAAAAGTATGCCGCATCGGGTGATTATATCGCTTATGCCAGAGAGTGGAAGATAATCCTCTTGAATGAATACAACCTCATCTGGAATGGCGAGATCGGCAGCAATTCATTCGAATGGACTTAATTCAAATGGATTTTAATGAAATTGACTTGAATGAAAGGAAACTTAATATGAAAACTACAGTTGATATAACAGAAACAAAAGAATTGAACAGCGAAGAGATGGATAAGGTATCAGGCGGTACATTCACGCCCAACACATACAGCAAAGACACTTATCATCTTGTCGGGATCAGCACCAGATACAATTTCTTCGATAAGGATGAGTTCAAGATGATGGGCCAGGCCATCTCCGTCGATGTTGCTAATGACATTGTCAGTATCGCGAGAAATATGCATTCCATAATCAACGGCGGCTATCATGGTGCCAACCAGATCGGCTACAACGAGCCAAGATTCATCGTTGCATTTAACAGCCAGCTATATCCCAAATACGGCATTAAGTGGGACGGCGTCCCGGGCAGCGACTTCTGATATAATAACCTGGATAGAATAAGAAAAATCTATCCGGGTTTTTCATTTGCGGGGAATAATATGGGGCAGACAGGCAAAAGTTTTTTGATCAGAAAAGCTGAGATTAATGATATTTCCAGGATTGCCGAGATACTGGTCTTTGTTAAGCGCATGAATTACCGCGTAATCTTCAGGAACGATGCGGTCTCTTTTGGGGAGATTCAGGTAATCCCGGTGGCAGAGGAGTATTCACACCCGGAGATCCTGGACAGCATCTGGGTTTATGAGGACGAGGGCATCGTGAAGGGCCTTATCCGGATAGTGGGAAAAGAAGTGGTCGAGTTATATGTGGAGCATTTCTTTCAGGGGCAGGGCATAGGCGCGGCACTGATCGAGTTTGCCATAAAGGAACATGACGTCAGAACGTTGTGGGTGCTCGAAAAGAATACTTCCGCGATCAGATTCTATGAAGCGCACGGATTTCATGTTACCGGGAATAAAGAGCTTGAAGAAGGCACTCCAGAATACAAAGTGTTGATGGAGAGGTAACGATGAATAGAATCATTACCACTGAAAGATTAGTGATCAGGCCTATAGAAATTGGCGACTGCGATGCGGTTCACAGATATGCAGGTGACCCGTCGATCGATATGATGATGTTTCTTCCCAATGAGACTATCGAAGAGACAAAGAAGTTCGTGGAATTCGCTGTGTCCGAATGGGCGAAGGAAGATCCGGAAGACATGGAATTTGTGGTCCTCTTAAACGGTGAAATCATTGGCGGCGTCAATCTGGAAAAGTGCGAGGAAGAAAAGACTTACGAGATCGGCTGGACCATCCGCCAGGATCAGCGGGGAAATGGATATGCTACTGAAGCTGCAAAAGCCCTTAAGGATTATGCTTTCGAAGAGTTGAACGCAGAAAAAGTTCAGGCGCACTGCGACAGCAGAAATCAGGCATCCGAGAAGGTTATGAAAAAACTCGGCATGACGCTGGTTGATGATTCTGGAACAAGACACTATCCCAAGACCGGTGTTTCTTCCGGTGAATATCTTTATGCAATGAGGAAGTGAACCGGATAATTTGTTTTAGGAAAAGGCTGTAAGTATTTAGACAGATGCTATTTTATGATTTTAGAATGGATATATTGGCCGCATAACGGACTCTTGTAATCTTTACATGTGTTGTGTCCATAATGTATAATTCACTCAAGATAGAAGCGGTAAAGCTTCTTGGGCTGGTCGTAAGACCCAGGTCCATCTACTGGCGGGGAAGTTCCTCGCCTTTACTTTTTTATGGGGGATCACATATGAAAGAACTGAGTGTTTTCATAGATGAATCAGGCGATTTTGGTGAATATGATGATCAGTCTCCGTATTACATTATTACTATGGTATTTCATGATCAAAGTATTGTAATTGAAGATGCAATTAATAAACTCGATCAGGAACTCTCATATATGAATTTGAATGAAATGTGTATCCATACCGGACCTATTATTCGTAAGGAAGAAGTTTATGAATATATGTCCATTAAAGAAAGGCGCCACATCTTCAATAAGTTGGTAGCATTCTTTCGTCAAGTGGATATCAGATATAAGTGCATAAGCATAAAAAAGAGAAAAAACGATGATGTCATTCAGACAATAGCACAACTATCCAGAAAGATGTCACAGTTTATAAAAGACAATATTGAAAGTTTTCTGTCTTGTGGTGTCGTAAAGATATATTACGACAATGGTCAGATTGAAGTCAGTAGGATGCTCGCATTGGTTTTTAGTGTGTTGACTCCCAATTCCGAGTTTAGAAGAGTTATGCCAAAAGATTATAAATTGTTTCAGGTTGCGGATTTGATATGTTCAATGGAATTGGTGCGACTTAAAATGGAAGATGATCGTTTATCTCATTCTGAAGAGTTGTTTTTCGGAAGCCGGTATGATCTTAAGCGCAACTATCTCCGAATCATTCAGAGAAAAGAATGGAAGTAATTAAGAAAACTGTAAAGATAAGAATGATACAATGACGATAATTGATGAGTGACCTTGGATAGCAAAATGTCATTTGAATTATAGCTATGAGGATAATCAGGAGGACGATCATGTCAGAGATTAAAAGAATAGAAGTCGATGAATTCTGGGCGGATTCGACCATCATTGAGGCCGGGGACCAGGTGTATGTCGGGTACTGCATGGCGAACGAGGGCAAGTCCATCGAAGAGCAGATGCACGGGGCCATCGATGTGCTGGAGAGCCGTCTTAAGAAGGTCGGTCTGACGTTGGATTCAGTCGTGAAGATGGATTGCCTTTTCAAGGATATAAACGATCTGAATGCGCTTCCCGCTATTCTGAAAGAACGCTTTAACGGCAAGTATCCGACAAGGAAGGCTTACACATCTGATTTTATTAGAGAAGGCATCAGATTCCAGATCGATGCGATTGCTTATAAACCTAAGGAATGATGTGAAAAGATATGGCTAAGAGGATCAACTTTTTCGCTACAAAAAACGATATGATCTCTGTTCTTTCGAAGCTGGAGGAACAATTCCCGCATGACCTCAAATATGTTCAGTGCGGGAAGAGTGATCGCATTGAATATGGGTCAGTGAAGGACATTCCCGGTCTTGGCACTTTGAAAGAAAAGCACAATGAGATCAGTTATCTGATAATGAGAAAAGATGACGAAGTTACTCTAAATGAACATGGACTGGTATATCCGGGAGAGAACGCCCACTCTTTGGAATTCGATCCTGCGGGGATAAGTGAAGACGGGACCGGTCTGATCCATGGCATGTTCGCGACTATGGAAGATAACGAGATATCTGACGTGTTGTTTAAAGCCGTGAGAAAGAACTTAAACGCGGAGTGCAGAAAGATCAGAGGCTGGTATATCGGCAAAGAGGCTGAAAGTCTGTATGGAAAGCTGAGGTTTATCTGCATAGGTTTAAATGAGCCTGAGCTATATGACTTCAGGATAACGGAGCAGGAATGATTGAATATAACGTGGAAGTATTAGGAAGAAATGATCATGTATCTCTATCACTATTACGATAAGCGTTCCGGTCCTTTTAAAAGCCTTACGGCGCTTACCCCGGATGAAGCAGAGTCCGTTCTCGAGAAGATCAAGCTGGACCGCCCTTCTTCCTTAACATCACAAAGAGATTCGGATTATATTTCCAAGCGTATGAAATGCGAAAGAATAGTCCGGAAAGAAGCGGAGAAAAAGGGCATCTTAATGGATATTCCTTCGCCGCATTATCTTGTTGTTGAGAACAGCCCCTGGCTCAGCACCTGGTTCGAAGATCCCGGTGTGATCAAGATTCCGATAGAGGAATTTGATACCCGCAAGATCTCGTTTACTTACGGCGATTCCATGCCTACTTTCAGTCCGCGTGTCACAGACGGAAAGGAATACAGGAAAAAGGTCTATTCATACGAAGAAATACTGGACATCATCGACCGATACGGTCTGCCTCAGGATTGGAATGACGACGGAGCACACGGTCCGGAACGCTATATTGAAGCCCAGGTATGGACTGATGAACCGATAAAGCGGTATTGCTTGGTATAATGTGGTTGTCAGATGGCTTAGTTTTCTAGTTAGGATGGTTTTCGGGGAATTATGAAGGACAATAAATCAGCGTACAATTCGAATGTTTACGATAAAAACATAGTATCAACACTTCCGTATTATCGTGAATACCATAACCAGATAATTGACCTTGTGAAAGCAATGGGAACGCAGAATATTGACTGGCTGGATACCGGTTGCGGGACCGGCACTCTTGCAGGCAGGGTTCTGGAGTGCAGGGACGATGTCAGATTTACCTTGTGCGATCCGTCTGAACAGATGCTTGATATTGCAAAAAACAAGCTTCAGGGAAGAGAAGTAAGGACATATAACATTGCATCGCAAAATATGACCTTTGAATCTGAGTTCGATGTTGTTACGGCCGTTCAAAGCCATCATTATCTGAAGCCGGATGAGCGTAGGGTTGCGGTTGGGAATTGTTTTCGCGCATTGAAGAGTGGTGGTGTTTTCGTTACTTTTGAGAACATCAGAATGACGACAGAAACAAGCGATAAGATCGCCCTGAAGAGATGGGAGAATTACCTGTCAGATAATCTGAAAGATCCTGAAGTTGTTAAGATGCATATAGACAGAAGAGGTGTTGAGGTCTTTCCGATCACTATTGAGGAACATATTAAATTGCTCCGTGAAGCAGGTTTCAAGTCAGTTGACGTATTGTGGACTTCATATCTGCAGGCGGGCTTTTGGGCAATGAAATAATGATGTTGAAAAGGTTTAAGCACTATTTTTTGGAGTTCAAGGATTGATAATTTTTAGAGAGATCACAGGGGAAAATATAGAAGAAGTTCTTGCCCTAAATGTAGATGATAATCAGAAATCTTATGTTTCGACGAATGCCGAATCTTTGGCGCAGGCATATGTTTATTCTGATACGGCATATCCGTTTGCTGTATATGATGACGATATAATCGTCGGCTTTATCATGATGGGGTACTATGAAGCGAAAGAGTACTACACACTTTGGAAACTTATGATAGATAAGCGATATCAGAACAGAGGGTATGGAAAGGAAGCCCTTAAACTTGGGATTCGATTTTTGAGAGAACGGTTCGAAGTGTCAGAAATCTACACAGGCGTAGTTCCCGAAAACATCACAGCAAAGAATCTGTATAAGTCTGTTGGTTTTAAAGAGACCGGATTGATAGAATTGGGAATGGAAGAAATGCGTCTGGTGCTTTAAAGGAGGACATGATCACTGATGGATCTGTTCAATATGATGTTTTGAAGACTATGTGGTCGAAAATATGCCCATAAAAACCGCAAATCACCGAAAAATATATGATTGCAGTAATTCGTGTATCAAATTTTCGTGATATAATTTTATGGTACAGGTTTGCTCCTAAAAGCGGGACAGATAATGCGTGGCAGGGAGAGTGCCCTTATGAGTCGTACCAGGAAAAACAGTACTATTACGATAGCGGTCGTCGGAACGAGCGTATTCGTTCTTGTATTGGCGGTTGGAACGATTCTGACCGGGCTTATGGCAAAGAAAGATACGGAAAAAGCGGTCGAGGCAGTCAGCCTCTTGTATCTTGATGAGCTCGCGGGCAGAAGAGAGCAGGTCGTTTCCACTAATCTCAGCAAGAAAATAGAGGACATGAATGTCGCGATCGAACTGATGACCGATGACGATCTGTCGGATGAGGAGCATCTTCAGGCTTATCAGGCGAGAATGAAGCGGATCTATAAACTTGAGAAGTTCGCTTTTGTTGACAGTGACGGCTTGATCTATACCTCCCTGGGACAGCAGACCAATATTTCTGATTACAAATTTAACTATAAAACACTTACCGGACCTGAGATCTCGATCCTGAATCTCAAGACGGCGGAGAAGAAGGTCATTATCGCTGTTCCTGTCAGTGATATGACTCTTGAAGGTAAAGAACTCGTTGCATGCTTTATGGAGATCGACATGAACGAGATGCTCCAGGGCGTTTCCCTGAGCTCGGATGAGTCCGGTACAACGTTCTGCAATATTTACACCAGAGACGGTGTCGCACTCACAAACGTGTATCTGGGCGGTCTGGCGGTCGAGGATAACCTCCTTGAAGCGATGCAGAATGCGGAGCTTAAGGCTGTTACTTACGATCAGTTCCTGAGTGACTTCAAAAACGGCGTAAGAGGCGAAGTTACATTTACCTATAACGGCACGACTGAGACGCTGAGTTACGTTCCGGTAACCGGAACCGACTGGATGCTGACATATCTCATCAAGGAGACGGTCATTGCAGAGCAGATCAATCCTGTATCTGACAGCATCGTCATACGAAGCCTCATCCAGTCCGTACTGGCTGCCTCAGTCCTCGTCAGCATGTTCATATTCATTATCTATCAGATCAGGCGTAACGCCAGACTCTCGATTGAGAAAGAGACTTCTGAGGCTGAGAACCGCGTAAAGCAGGAGCAGATGGAAGAGAAGCTCTCACTTCAGGCAAAGCTTCTCGAAGAAGAAAAGCGCAGGACTGTTCAGGACAACATGATCACTGCGATGTCATCCGATTACAGAAGTGTTTACTATATCGATCTCGACAGCGATGAAGGCATCTGCTACAGGGGCGATTCGAAGGATAACGATCAGACAAAGGAAGGCATCAAGTTCCCGTTCCACGAGCGTTTTGTCTGGTACGCAGAGCACTCGGTAGAAGAGAGTTACCGTGAAGGATTCCTCAAATTCATTGATCCAGACAATATACGTGAGGGGCTTTCCAATGAACCTATCCTAGCATACCGTTATCTCGCTAAACGCAACGGCAGGGAATACTACGAGATGATCAGGGTAGCGGGCGTACGTCATGTTGAAGACCGGGTAGATAACCGTGTCCATGCGATCGGTCTGGGTCTCACCGTAATCGATACCGAGATGCGTGAGAGCATGGCACAGCAGGAAGCATTGGGCGATGCACTTAAGTCCGCAGAGCAGGCGAACAAGGCAAAGACAGCATTCCTGTCCAATATGAGCCATGAGATCCGTACACCTATGAACGCGATAATTGGTCTCGATAATATAGCGATGAACGATCCTGAGACACCCGAGAAGACCAAGGAATATCTCGCGAAGATCAACACATCTGCAGAGCATCTGTTAAATCTCATAAACGACATCCTGGATATGTCACGTATCGAATCGGGACGCATGATATTGAAGAATGAGGAGTTCTCATTTTCAAAGATGTTAGAGTCGATCAATACCATGTTCGGCGGCCAGTGTCTGGATAAGAAACAGAACTACAGCTGCAATATCAAGGGGCAGGTCGATGACTACTATATCGGCGACAACATGAAGCTGCGTCAGGTCCTCATCAATATTCTGGGCAATGCGGTCAAGTTTACTCCAGAAGGCGGAGCCATCTCACTTGATATCCAAAGAACGGCGCAGTTCGATAACAGATCGACACTGCAGTTTACGATCACGGATAATGGTATCGGAATGAGTGAAGAATTCATGCCGCACATTTTCGATACTTTCGCGCAGGAAGATGCGACATCAACAAATAAATACGGATCTTCGGGTCTCGGTCTTGCGATAACCAAAAACATCATAGAGATGATGAATGGTACGATACGCGTTGAGAGTAAGAAGGGTGAGGGAACGGCATTTATTGTTTCCGTAACGCTTAACGATTCCAGACGCAAGGATACACTTGAAGAAGAACTGCATATCCGTCCCGGTGATATGGCAGTGCTTGTCATTGACGACGATCCCATAGCGGGTGAACACGCAAAACTCGTTTTGGAGCAGGCGGGAATCGCTTCCGAGATAGCATCTAGCGGCGCTGAAGGAATCGAAATGGTAAGACTCCGTCATGTGCGTCATGAACCATATAATCTTATTCTTGTTGACTGGCAGATGCCAGAAATGGACGGCATTGAAACAACACGCAGGATAAGAGAGATCGTCGGCAATGAATCAGCGATAGTTATCCTCACTGCATATAAGTGGGATGACATTCTGGAAGAAGCCGTCAAGGCAGGCGTAGACAGCTTCATTGCAAAGCCGCTGTTTGCCGTTAACGTACTTGAAGAATTCAAGTCTGCTTCGATGAAGAAACAGACGAAGACAGAAGATACAACAGTTGATCTCAGAGGTCTCCGTGTACTGATTGCAGAAGACGTTGAGGTCAATGCAGAGATATTGCAGATGATATTAGAGAGCCGTGAGGCAGAATCCGATGTTGCCGTTAACGGTAAGGCTGCTCTCGAATTATTCGAATCACATCCCGCTGATTATTATGCTGCGATCCTGATGGACGTACGTATGCCTGAAATGGACGGTCTCGAAGCAACGAGACGCATACGTGCATTAGATCGAAAAGACGCAGCGGAAATACCGATAATCGCACTGACTGCAAATGCTTTCGACGAAGACGTCCAGAGATCATTGCAGGCAGGACTTAATGCGCATCTTACAAAACCTGTTCAGCCGGAAGTACTGTTTGAGACTCTCGAGAGTCTTATCCGGACAGACAAAACCGGAACTGAGGAAGGGAGCAATATATGAATCGTTCAACAGACCTTTATGTAGACGGAAAGCGCCATATCCTCGTTGCTGATGACGAGATGATAAACCGCGAGCTGCTGGAGAATATCCTGTGTGATGAATACGATGTTCTCATGGCCGAAGACGGAGAGATGGCATATGACATTATCAGGGAGAACAGAAAAACCTTATCACTCATTCTCCTCGATCTCATGATGCCTAAGCTCAACGGTCTGGATCTCCTGTCACGCATCAAGGAAGATCCAGATCTCAAGGGAATTCCCGTTATAGTCCTGACGTCTGATCAGGCATCGGAGGTTGAAAGTCTTATGCGCGGTGCGGCAGATTTTATTCCGAAGCCTTACCCGCAGCCGGACATTATCAGGGCGAGGATATCCCGTTCAATAGAGCTCGCGGAAGACCGTCAGATAATCAGTGCCACTGAGCGTGACGAGCTCACGGGACTCTATTCGAGCGAATATTTCTACCGTTATGGTGAGCAGTTTGATAAGTACCATCCGAACTCCGACATGGATGCGCTCTGCCTGGATGTCAATCACTTCCATATCGTCAATGAGCGCTTTGGAATGGCTAAAGGTGATGAGATATTAAGAAAGATCGCCAGCTGCCTCATGACGATATTCTCAGCGTCTGACTGCGTTATCTGCAGGAAGACTGCTGATACTTTTTTGGTCTACTGTTCCCACAGAGACGACTACACTTCGATAATGGATAAGATCTCCGAAGCGTGCGGTAACACGCCGACATCTATCAAGCTCAGAATCGGCGTTTACGCATCGTGCGATAAGAAACTTGATATCAGAGCCAGATTCGACCGTGCGAAGATCGCAGCAGATCTGATCAAGAACAACTACTCTGTATCTGTCAGCACGTTCGATGAGAAGCTGATGGAGAATGAATTATTCGCAGAGCAACTGGTCGATGAATTCCCGAAGGCGCTTGCCGAGGGGCAGTTCCAGGTATTCTTCCAGCCGAAGTTCAATATCACCGGAGATAAACCTGTTTTATCCAGTGCAGAGGCACTTGTCAGATGGTTCCATCCGACACTCGGCATGATCTCTCCAGGTAAGTTCATTCCGCTTTTTGAAGAGGACGGACTAATCGCCCAGCTCGATGAATATATCTGGAAAAGTACGGCAGCGACGATCTCGGACTGGAAGAAGCGCATAGGAATCTCAGTTCCCGTATCTGTTAATCTCTCGCGTGCCGAGATGTACGATCCGAAACTCGTTGAGACTTTCGAGAAGATCACATCTGAAGCAGGAATCACATCAAAAGACATCTATCTCGAGATCACAGAGTCTGCTTACGTAAGAGATTCCGACCAGATCGTCGACAGAGTAAAGGAATTAAGATCTCACGGATTCTTTATTGAGATGGATGACTTCGGTTCAGGATATTCATCTCTTAACATGATCTCCGAGCTCCCGATAGATGCTCTGAAACTTGACATGATGTTCATCAGAAATGCATTCGATAAGATAAACGATACGCGCATGATCAGCATTGTAATCGATATTGCAGATTATCTGGGAGTGCCCGTTATCGCAGAAGGTGTCGAGACAGAAGAACAGTATCTCGCGTTAAAGAAACTCGGATGTACGATAATCCAGGGATACTATTTTTCGAAGCCTGTTCCTGCTGGTGAATTCGAAAAGTTCCTGAACGATATAAAATTCTAAAGAGGAGAATTACTTATGCTAACAATAGATGCTCTAAAACAATTCGGTTGTAATACAGACGACGGTTTATCCCGCTGCATGGGAAACGAAGCGTTCTACTTCAAGCTGATCGGCAAAGTGATTGACGATAAGAATTTTCAGATGCTGGAAGATGCTGTCGCCTCTAAGGATCTGGACAAAGCATTCGATGCCGCACATTCACTCAAAGGTGTCTTAGGTAATCTGGCATTAACACCTGTTTATCAGCCCGTATATGAGATCACGGAGCTTCTACGTGAGAGAAAAGATATTGACTATTCAGAGTATATAAAGACGATATCAGAGAAGCGAAAAGAACTCGCAGCACTTATGAAATAAGGGGAACCATATGACACAGAGACTGACGAAGAACAGGACTATGATCTTCACGGCATTGTTGTGCCTTGTTGTTATAATCGCCTGTTTTTTTCCGGTAAACGTTAATGCGGCAGGTACGTCAGGTGCGACCGTCCGTGTCGGATATTACGAGAATGAAGTGTTCCAGGAAGGAGCATCTCCTGACCTTGTAAAGACTGGGTATTCTTATGAGTACTACCAGAAGCTCTCCGAATATACCGGATGGCACTACGAATATGTTTATGGTGAATTCGGAGATCTATACCAGATGCTCCTTGACGGTGAGATAGATTTTCTCGCCGGCCTCGCATGGAGAGAAGACAGGGAAGCGTTAATTGGCTACCCTGAGGCTGCCATGGGTAACGAGACATACAGCCTGGTAAAGCACGATGTTGATAGTGATATTACACTCGATATTTCAACATTAAACGGCAGGAAGATCGGTGTTTTGGACAGTGCAATGGTCGATGTTCTGCAAGACTTCCTGAAGGAACGTTCGATCAATGCTGAGGTCGTTAAGTTCAATGATTACGAGCCTTTATTCGAAGCTTTTGATAAGCACGAGATCGACGTTCTGGCTGCTGAAGGCGACGGCGCATACAGCAGGGATCACGCAGAACTCCTATGTCCGTTCGGAACTTCCGAGTACTATCTCTGCGTAACCAAATCAAGGCCTGACCTTCTGGCAGATCTTAATACTGCACAGACTGAGCTCGCAGTAAATGAACCTAACTACATCAACAACTTAAGAAACAAATACTATCCTGTAAGCATCTCCAGCCGCGCATTATCTGACGCTGAGAAGAAGTGGCTTGATGAGCATAACGAATTAAGAGTCGGATACTTAAATAACTATCTGCCTTACAGTGATACTGATTCTGCCGGAGATGTTACGGGACTTGTTAAAGACCTGGTTCCGAAGATCGTAGAAGGCCTCGGCATCCAGGATATCCTGGTAACGTACAAAGGATACAACAGCTACGATACCATGATTCAGGATCTTGAGCAGGGAAACATTGATACGGCATTTCCTGTAGGCGGCGGTCTGTTCTACTCAGAAGAGAACGGTATCTTCCAGTCGACTTCTGTAATATCAGCATCAACGGAGATCGTATATTCAGGAGAGTATACAGATGACACTCTGAAGAGCTTTGCGGTGAACGAGAATAACCGCATGCAGTATTATTTCGTACTCACATACTATCCTGATGCGGAGATCACGTTCTATCCGTCAATCGATGAATGTCTTAAGGCTGTAAGCGAAGGCAAGGTCGGATGCACAACATTAAACGGTCTTCGTGCTAACAATATCTTAAGAAACAGCCGGTACAAGAGGCTCTCGCAGCTCCAGACTTCTTATGAAGATGACAGGTGCTTCGGCGTACAGAGCGGTGATGCAGGACTTTTGAGGCTCCTTAACAGAGGCATCAGTCTGGTAGGATCTGATTATGCTCAGAACCTGGCATTCAGATATACTGACCAGCTCTATAAATATACTGCGTTAGATCTCCTGCGTGACAACATGGCATTTTTCGGGACGGTAATTCTTTTGGTTGCCGCGCTGGTAATTGCTCTGCTCGTTCGTGATACGAGAAGATCCAAGCGTGAGATCACCAACAAAGAAAATGCCCGAAAGGAACTCGAGAAGGCTAACGCTGAACTATTAGAACAACAGCATCACAGAGACCAGCAGGATAAGATGATCACTGCACTGGCATCTGATTACCGCTGCGTTTACCACATCGACTTAGATAACGACGATGCCGTCTGTTACAGAGCAGATCCCACGGATAAGGAACAGCCCGCAGAAGGCAAGCATTTCCCTTACTATGAGTTCTTCTCCAAGTACGCACAGAATTCTGTCGCAGAGAGTTATCGCGACGGATTCCTTAGGTTCATAGATCCGGATAATGTCCGTAAAGCATTGGCTGAAAATCTCATTATCGTGTACCGCTATCTCGCAGTAAGAGACGGAAAAGAATACTACGAGATGATCCGTATGGCAGGCGAACGGCATCCAGATGAGCGTGACGACAATATCGTTCATGCGGTAGGTTTGGGCCTGACTGTAATCGACGAAGAGATGCGCGATACGTTGGAGAGAAATCAGACTCTCGCTGAGGCATTGGATGCTGCAGAGCAGGCTAACAAAGCAAAGACCGCGTTCTTGTCGAACATGAGCCATGAAATCCGTACTCCTATGAATGCCATTATCGGTCTCAACAGTCTGGCGCTCCGTGACGAGACTCTGACCGACGATACCAGAGAGTACTTAGAGAAGATCGGAGGCAGCGCACGTCACCTCCTGGGTCTCATTAACGACATTCTCGATATGAGCCGTATCGAATCAGGAAGACTCATTATCCGCAAGGAAGAATTCTCGTTCAGCAACATGCTCGAACAGATCAATACGATGGTTATGGCCCAGTGTAATGAGAAGGGTCTTCATTATGAATGCCGTGTTACCGGTGGTGTCAGCGACTACTACATCGGCGATGACATGAAACTCAAGCAGGTCATTATCAACATCTTATCCAATGCAATCAAGTTCACTGATGCTCCCGGCAGCATCCAGTTCATCGTCGAGCGTATGGCTGTTTATGGTGATCATTCTACATTGAAACTCACTATAAAAGATACCGGTATCGGAATGGAAAAGGATTTCATTCCGAGGATCTTCGATACGTTTGCACAGGAAGACAGCAGCCGCAATAACAGATACGGCAGCACCGGCCTCGGCATGGCTATCACAAAGAACATTGTTGAGCTCATGAACGGTACGATCTCCGTTGAATCAGAGAAGGGTGTCGGGACGGAATTTACAGTCGTCATTACACTCAATAACTGTGAGCACCAGTTCATTTCCACAAACTATGTCAATCCGAAAGACATGAGGATACTCGTAGTTGACGACGAGGAGATCGCTGCGGAGCACGCACGCATCGTATTGGATGAAGCAGGCATCAAGGCAGATACATGTTACAGCGGACAGGAAGCTCTTAACATGCTCGAAGTATGTCACGCAAAACACGAACCTTATAATCTTGTTCTGCTCGACTGGAAGATGCCCGAGATGGACGGTATCGATGTGGCGCGTCAGATCCGCCAGCGTTACGCAAAAGAGACTACGGTAATTATCCTCACATCATTTAACTGGGATGAGATCATGGAAGAAGCGCTGCACGCAGGCGTAGACAGCTTCCTCGCAAAACCTCTGTTTGCATCTAACGTAATCGATGAGTTCGAGCGTATCGCACGCAAAAACAGCATGAGTCTGTTCAAGGAGAAGAGCCGCGCTGACCTCAAGGGCAGACGTATCCTGATGGCGGAGGATGTCCTGATCAACGCTGAGATCATGGAACAGATCATCATGGTCCGCAGCGCTGAGATCGATCATGCTGAGAACGGCAGGATCGCACTCGATATGTTCAGTAAAAGCAGTGAAGGTTATTACGATGCGATCCTCATGGATGTACGTATGCCGGAGATGGACGGTCTCGCTGCAACTGAAGCGATCCGTGCATTAGACAGACCCGACGCCAAGAAGATCCCCATCATCGCTATGACCGCCAATGCCTTCGATGAAGACGTACAAAGATCCCTTCAGGTCGGAATGAATGCCCATCTTTCTAAACCTGTTGAACCGGACCGTTTATACCAGACACTGGAAGAGCTCATTTGGGAATATGATCAGTCCAGGAAATGAGACATTGTTGATGTCCTTTATAAGCCCAGCAGCGGGAATCAGGACTTTATGGATTCTGAATGGAATGATTTCATCGACGGTGATTTCTTCGATTACATTCGCCATTCTCCGGCTTTTGAATATGCTTCAACTGATCAAATAGAGAAAATCGAAATCTATATGGATGAGACATGATAGATAAGCGGTACCAGAATAGAGGGTATTGGACGCATCCGGGAGAGAAAAAGCGGTACAATAAAGCCAGACATTTGTGGAGGTCATGACCATGCAGACTCAAAACAACGACGCCGGTTCTACGGCCGCATCAAATCTTCCGCCTTATAAATGCGAATGCGGAGAGACATTCACGAGCAAATACTGTCCTAACTGCGGAGCGTTCCGCAAAGAGGAAAAGATTTTTACATGCGAGTGCGGTTATACGGGGCCTGCTCTTAATTTCTGTCCCGACTGCGGCAAAAAGATCAATGATAATAAAGGCCCTTCAGTTCCGATTCAGGTGCAGGTTGTTTCACGATCAGTCCCTGCAGCCCCCGCCGAACCCGATAATAAATTAGGCTGGAAATGTCAGAAATGCGGAGCCGAGAATCAGGAGGACAAATGTGCCGTCTGCGGTGCTGATATCATTCCTGTATTCCTTTTCACTGTTACAACCTATTCATCGGCTAATCCGCCCGTTACAACCGGTGCGAGTGTCTCTGAGTACTCTGATACCCAGCTCATTTTCGACAACAACGGCAACCGCCGCCTGATCTCAAAAGATGTCATTGAACCTGCCATGGAGATCATCAGAAAAAACAGACTGAATGACCCGGACTTCAAAGACCCGATGCCCATTATGGGCGGCAGCGTATGTGTCGGTTTCAAGAATGGCGACAGCTTCAGAGTAACGTCGCTTCAGGAGCAGGGTTTCGCGGTGACAGCAGCCCAGAATGATCTTATGAATCTGTTCAATAACGCAGAATAAACCGGCTGAATACGCCAGGCAACTGATTATCTGATATGGGTGAGAAGAATAAACTGACTGAGGAGCAGGAAGCTCTGCTTGAAAAATCCGGAGTGAAGAACGACTGGGTCGTCGGGCTTGTTTTCATTATTATTTTTCTTGCCATCGTAGGAATTAATATCTTCTGCCGTTTTAACGATAACCGTAAACTTGAAGAATTGGAGTACACACAGGGAGTTGTAACTTCAAGAAAAAATTATGAGGAGTGGAACGGCAGGAAGAGACATATCAGTGATTCGATCATTGTCGAATACACTCCTGAAGGGTCTGACACAAAGCTTTATTTCCGGGATTCGGACGGGCCTTATGAATTTATCCGCACGGGAGATATTTTGGGTGTTTACTACGAGAAAAGGCACCCTGAAGAAGCCTTTATCTCGAAAGTTGACTGGCTCACCCGCGTGAATGTACGTGCGGATATTAATTATGAAGCGGCATTAATAGTATCTGTTTTCCCGTTGGGTATCGGACTTTTCTTCTTTGCCGGAGAATTGAATGTCAGAAAAAATATCAGAAAAAATAAGTTTAAGCAAAAGAAAAGTGACGGACTCTATCCGGACGAGAATCTGCATGAACTCTCGCGGATGAGCAACTACAAAAGATCCTGGGCCGGTGCATGGGGCGGCTTGTCACTGCTTTATGTAATCTTCATGGTTATAGGGACCATCCTGATATACAAATCTCTTACTACGATGGAAAGCGAGAACACCGCCGCTTTTATTACAGGAATATTCTTTGTCCTCCTGGCGCAGGGAGCGGCAGTGGCGGTCTTCTTTACTGTAAGGTTTGTTCATGTCAAGAAGAGGATCTTTATAAAGGGGTTTATGGCTGACGATGCCACTCTGGTCTATAAAAAACGCCAAAAGGCAGCAAAAGTCTTATGGAAACATGTAAGACGTTATATGGAGTCGGAACCCCCGTGGAGCAGGTATAAATACGATTATTCCAGGTTATGGCTCGAAAAATATGAAGAAAAGATCGAGAAGTATACTGATAAAGGTTATCAGGAGTAAATCGATATAGAGATGGCGCTGGAGAGATAAGTTCCAAGGTAGGTGATATAATAACTGATATATTGCTTTGGAAAACAGGTCAGGAAGAGTGAAGAAACCTAAAACGTTCTTTTCGTCAATAAGCACCAAATTGATGATGCTGATCATAATAATAATCATTGTGCTCGCCGCAAGTCTTGTGGCGATCAGTATTGGTCTGACCAGTAAGATCCTGACTGAGGAAGCAGCTGCACAGATGAATCTCTTCTGTGAGGAGCGAGGTGATGATCTCGACACTGAGCTCTTAAGAATCGAAGATGCAGTAGGTTCTCTTTCCAGATGGACAAAGAGTAAGATCCCGAGCGTGGAAACTATTACCGAAGACTCTGAACTGCGCGATGCAATTGTTAATGATGCAGATGACCTGATCCGCTATATGACTGAGGAAAACGACTTTGTTCAGGGCGCGTATATTCATTACACTCTGGATATCACGGGTGTTACAAACCGTGAGGAAGGTGTTTATTACACCAGAGATGTGAACGGAAAGTTCAAGATCATTCCGTTTGCCCAGGAAGAGATCGTGAGCGATCCTGTTGCTGATTACTGGTATTACGGACCGATCGAAAACAAGAAAGCCCTCTGGACAGATCCTTATTTTGATTACAGCGTGGAAGAGTACCTTATTTCATATATCGAGCCTATCTTCATTGATGATGTTCCCGTAGCGATCATCGGCATCGATATTAGTTTTACCAGGCTTTTGGAATGGGTAGATTCGCTCAAGTATCATGAGACCGGATATATGTTCCTCAAAGAGGCAGACGGAAGTGTCCACTATCACTTTGAGGATCTCGAATATGAACATCAGCATTCTGATGATGAAGACATGATCATCGAAAACGGGGAGCTGATGTTGCAACCTTCGACGGGTGAGGAACTGATCCGGTACTATTACGAGGGACGCGACCGCGTTATGGCGTTTGTGACGCTCAGAAACGGCATGAAGTTTGTTCTTTGCGACGGTTATGACAATATTTTTAAGGAAAGAGACAATGCAACGATCCTTATGATATCCATAACAGTGGGCATTGCGATTGTTTTCGCGATTATAGCGGCATATATGGCTTCCCGTGTAACTGATCCTTTAAGGAAGCTTACTGCTGCAGCCAATGAGATCAGTGAAGGTGATTATGATGTTATTCTTCCTCCGGAGAAGAATAATGAGATCGGAGAACTGTCAAGAGCGTTCAGAATCGCGATAGATAATATACGCGCGAGAAGGGAAGAAATCGAGGCTGTAGTCAGAGCACAGGATCGGAAGATCGTAAAGAACGTAAAGACGATCAAGCAGCAGGAAGATGACCTCGTAGTTATGAAGAATCTTGCATATGTAGATCCGCTGACAAACGTTAAGAGCAAGCATGCGTATGAAGATACGGTCAAATATATTGACGAGCAGATAAAGAACGGCACGGCTGAATTCGCCGTTGTAATGTGTGACCTCAACTATCTCAAGCATATTAATGACAATCTCGGTCATAAAGCCGGTGACGAAGCGATAAGGAAGGCAGCATATATGCTTTGTAAGGTGTTTCCGATGAGTACTGTTTTCAGAATCGGCGGAGATGAATTCGTGGTCATTCCTTCCGTGCTCGAGTATGCGAAAATCGATGAGAAACAGAATCTCCTGAAGGCGATGATAAACGAACAGAATAACGTATCGGATAATTATCTGGAACGCATATCGATCGCTTTCGGATGTGCTGTTTTTGACCGGAATATAGATCATTCATATCAGGAAGTCTTTGACCGGGCTGACAAGATCATGTATGAAGATAAGAAGAAGATACACGAAAAAGATGGCATATCGACGGATCGATAAGTGTTGTTGGAAGTGTTTTTAGATATAAGAAACTCATCATTTGCAAATCCATTTGGCCAATTTTTGCCTAAATTGATGACTGTAACAGTGTTATAATTCAGGCGCGACGGCGTAAGACGCCGCGTTTTAGAAACAAACATTATCGGGGGATAATAGTTTTATGAGAATTCCTATAAAGAGGATCGGGGCAGCCGTTACGGCCGCCCTCGTTCTTTCTGTGTGTCCGGTAACCGGATGCGCGGCGAATAAAGAAAGCCAGGCAATAAAAGACGAGTCCGGGCTGGTTTTGAGCGGCAAGATGCCGGAGACGCTTCCCGAGGGGCTGTCGTGGTACGACTTTCATGAAGAGAGCGGGATCTTCGATAAGCTCAGGGAAACCGTTGGTGAGTATTTCCTGATAAACGTTACATGGTTCAATGGCCGCACATGGATGTTCGTCTGCGAGACCAAGCCGAAGACGGCTGTTTATCACGTGGTGTCTTTCGATGAAAATAATAATCTTGTCAGCGATTATGTGATTAAGGACGAATATGGCGACAGTATCGCTATCAACAGTATGGATGCAGGAAATGCGCTCTATCTGTCGGCATACGATTTCTCGACAGGGAAGGATTATCTCTATCCGGTCGATGAGGTTACAGGGACAGCGTCGCCTGATAACAGGATCGAACTGAATCAGAATTCGTCGCAGTATGAAGCTTCGGTCAGGTTCGCGTTCGTGGGGGATGATGTCGCGCTCCTGCAGAACGGCGATGAACCGTGTGTGGAATTAGTTGATCTTGCAGCCGGGAAGGTGAAGAAAAAGGTCTCGCTGGAGAATCTTAACAGAGACTTTAATATCAAGTATCCGGAAAATATCATATGTGCCGGCGGGAACAAAGTCGTTGTGTCGGGTATCACGTCGGCGAACTGGTATTTCGGGCAGACGAGATACTGCCTTGTCGATTTCGAGGCAGGTACCATTAAGGCACTCGATGAGATGGACTACATTACCGTACCATTACGTAATCTTACATACTGCAACGGCGGGCTCGTGACGGTTACGGACGGCGGCGTGTACAGCATTGATACGGCGGCCGGAACATGCACGATGATCCTGTCCTTCAATTGTTCTAACTGCAACAGATTCCTGGTCAATAATTCGGAGCTGAAGTATGCGGACGACAACATGCTCATGTTCAGTTATTCATCGCGCTATGTCGGACTCGGCCAGCTAAATGACGTGCTCTGCGTGTTCACCAAGTCATCCGATTATCCTGCAGCGGGCAAAAGCATTCTTACCGTTGCTTCGACGGAAGATCTAGATTACAGCATCTCCGAAGCAATAATGGAATATAATAATCAGAGTTCCTCTTCCTATATGCTGTTCGACAGCCGTTATAAGGCGAATGCCGAGATCGACTATTCGAACGTTGACAGCACCGACCGTGCGGCGGTCAATTCGCTGAATGCTTATGCGTCCGTATCTGACCGGCTCACGATGGATATCATTGCAGGCAACGGGCCTGACATCCTCATCTCGAACGGTGCGAACGAGCAGTTATCTAAGAGTGAATATTTTATTGACCTGTCTGATTATCTCGAAAATGAGAGCGGGATAAATGAGTCTGATTACTTCATGAATGCGATCAATGCGATGCGCTTTAACGGCTCTCTCTATCAGCTCCCGATAGGTTTTTACGTTGAAGGATTCATCGCGCCGTCCGATGCCGTGAACGGTAAGAACGGACTGACGTTCGATGAATATCTGTCGATGGTCAGCAGCAGTTGCAATGGTCAGGATCCTATATGGGATCACCAGCTGTCTTATTCGCGAAATGAAGTAGCGACCAAGCTTTTCGCGAACTCGAATGAGGTGTTCATTAAGGAGGGAAAGATCGACGTGAACTGCACAGAGTTCCAAGCGATCATGGACTACTGTAAGGACCTTCCGGAGAAAGGATTTTTCGAGGGCAAGGACATCGATGCGGAATACGAAGATCTGATGTCGGCAAAAGAGAGTATGAAGGTTCAGCCGGTGGTGATCTACGGGTTCTACGAGTATGAGGCATTCGTGATGAAGAACAAAAATGCCCTGGTATTCGGATATCCTTCGGCCGACGGCAGGACGGCGACGATCGGATCTGAGATCGCAGTGTCGGTATCTGCGTGCAGCAGCGACATCAATTCATGCAAGGAATTTATAAACATACTGCTCTCGGAACACGTGCAGAGTACCATCGCTACAAACATTCCTGTTAATAAGAATTGCGCGAGAGACCTGGCGGTCAGTGAGATCGCAGTACACAACAGAAATGTTAATGAGAATGCCGGGGAGATGTTTGCAAAGACCGGTGAGGCGCTCGATACTTCGCTCGCTGACGAATACATCGAACAGCTGTCGGAGGCATCGACGTCTGCGTTTGTTTATCACAGCATCTCGCTCATAATCTACGAAGAGATCCCTGCGTATTTCGAGGGACAGAAGACTTTCGAAGAGGTCGCACAGGTAATAAACGACCGCGCTCAGAAGGTCCTTGACGAGCGGAAGTAAGACCTGATTTATAACCCTTCTGATTTATGCTAAACCGTCTATATAGGCCTTGAGATCGGTGATTATACTATCAAGCTTTGCTTTATTCCTATCGCCGTTTTCAAATCCCTTGCAATACTCGCTGAGCTCATTCATTAAACCCTTCAATGGTTCCAGATCCATATCGCTCTTTGCCAGGACCTGCTCGGCGACCAGGACAGTCAATTTATGGGATGGAACTACACATCCCACTTTTAATAAGCCCACTTTGTCAGGATCATCGGCATCTATCTTTGCCTTAAACTCCACTAACAGATTGTAAATCACATTCAACTCATTGACCAAAGCTTCTTTATCCATAATCTGCCTCCGGATTTCTTAATATCTAATATTATTATCACAGCCTGTCCTTTTATAGTAAACTATTAATAAGTTTCGATTCAAGCTTTGGTTTATTTAGGGATTAAGGAATGAGCAAGATTAAGAAAAACCAGTGTCCGTCATGCGGCGGAAACCTGATCGACGACAGCGAAAAGCAGATGTACCGCTGTACATCATGCGGTTCGACTTACGATTACGACTATTTCAGGGAAGAAAAGCTTCATGGACTGGGTGAGACTTATCTCTCCAGAGGAGAGTCTGAGGCCGCTGTCGATGCGTACAAGCTGATATTAGAAAAGAATCCTCATGATTTTTCCGCTCTCAGAGGATTGATGCTTGCTGCAGCTTATCTGAAGGATATTGATGGACTTACCCGTATAGGTGAAGCAAAGCACTTCTCATATAATTCCGAATTGGTCGGCGAAGTGCTTGATGCCGCTTCAGAAGAAGATACGGAATACTTCTCGGAGTTCGGAAAGATCTATGTTAACAAAAAGGAACTGATCGATCGTAAACGGGAGATCGAATCTCTTCGCCGGGAACATGAGAGTATGGAAGCAAAAATCAGGTTTACCGATAATATCCGTTACGAATACTATGTCGAAAGCAAGTACGGAAAACAATCTCCTAAAACACTATTCATTATTGTGTGGGTCTTAACTGCCATTTACAGTGTGCCGAGCTTCGTTGGAATAATTGATAACATCGACGAGGGAGGAATACCAATCTTTTTTGCAGTTATTTGCGGATTGGCACTGCTCATCGGTTCAGGTATTAATTTCTTATTCCTTTATCCAAGGATGAAGATGATAAAGGAAATAGACGATTATGTCAGAGAACTGAAGATCGAATCAGAAGCAACCTTGAGGAAGATCAAAGCCCTTGAAGCTGAAGCAGATAAGCTCTCGGACGATATCAGGAAGGCCATCCGGAATTTTGTAAAGAAAGACAGCCTGATAACCAAGGATTCCGTAAAGGAACAAGTATCAGAATTCGGCAAGATCAAGAAACACCAGTGTCCGTCCTGCGGAGGCAGCCTTAGAATAGACAGTGATAAACAGATGTACCATTGTACTTTCTGCGGTTCGACTTATGATTACGAATACTTCAGAGAAGACCGGATACATGAGGCGGGTGAGACATATCTCTCCAGGGGAGAGTTTATGGCTACCACAGAAGCTTACGAGTTCATGCTCAAAAAGGACCCTCACGATTTTCTCGCGCTCAGAGGATTAATGCTCGCAGCAGCCCATCTGACAGACATGAGTGAGCTTGAGCAGGTTGATAAAGATTTCTCTTATGACTCCAAGATGGTGAGCAGGGTAATTGAATACGCTTCGGAAAAAGACAAAAAATACTTTATGGAGTTTGCAAAGGTCTATTCTGATAAGAAGAGAGTGGTTGATTGTTCCGAAGAGATCGAAGCGCTCCGGGAGAAAAAGAGCAAGATCAATTCTGACATCACGCAGAACAACATAGAGGGTGAAGGTAATAATGGTAAAGGCGGTTTCAGTACAAAAGCGGATCTGATACCTCCGCTCGTTGTCTTTTTGGGCGCGGCTGCCTTATTTATTCTGATGACCGTTGATTTTGCTAAGGATTTAATTGATGACTATGCTTCCAATTCCGAATATTTAGCCTCAGAATTCAGATTTGTAATGTCCTTTGGCGCAATAAGTCTCTTTCTTGTCGTATTCGGTATTCTTTATTTCTGTTTCGAAATGAGAAGGATAAAGAAATTAGAAAAAACCAACGCAGAGTTCTATGATGAAACCCGCAAGCTGGACGATAAGATAAATAAACTCGAGAATGAATCATCTGAACACATGAGAGATATAAGGACTTTCATTCATGATTTCGTGAGGAAAGACAGGATTATAATAAGAGATAAGGCAACGTCAAAAAATTGAATAATTGAATAAGGGAAAGAAAAAATGAGACTTACGAACATTAATTGTCCACAGTGCAACGGCCAGCTTAATCAGCAGGAAGATAAGTTCTACTGCACGAGCTGCGGTTCCGCATTTAACATCGATTACGAAGAGTCTGATGTCGAGTATGCAAAGCTCATAACCGAGCCTGAAAGAACACGGCTCCATCTTGAGAGCAACCGCGTTCTTTTGGAGAAAAATGAAGAGCTCCGGAATAAGTTCATAACCGGTGAGAGAAAAAAAGAATTTGTCCACCAGGTAAAATCCCAAGGCATAACTTACCTGGGTGGCGCGGTTTACGGAATAATCATAGGCGGAATAAGCTTTGTTATGACCGTCGGCATTATCGTGATTATATTTTTTAATGTCTGGAAATCCGCCGAGAAAAACAGTAAAGAGAGAGAACAGGCAAGGCAGGAGAGTATCGAGAATCTTTCTGCAAGAGATATTGAAAAAGATAAGAATTTCATCGAAAACGCCATCGCAGCCGGTATCTCTTATGAACTGTATTGGCGGGACGAACCGGTCGAGAACGATATTGATGACGGAGGCGATGCATACATTGTCGGAAAACCTGTTCCGGTGAACTGCTATCTCATAAAGACAGGAAGTGAAAACGATCTGTGTATCGTATATAAGATTACATATGAGTTCAGTGAAAGCGGTTCATTTAAGGATATCTATGACTGTGTTATTTTCGCGGAGCTCGAGCAGGATGAATCAGGCCATATCTCATTCGAACGCAGCCCTGACCGTGTTTACGGACGCGAAATAGACAATGACTGGGATGGTTACGAGAACGCTGACGACGTCTATGAAGATGATACATTTCCAAAGAAATACAAACTCTATGAGATCGATATTTGAGGAAGGGGGTAAGACATCGTGAAATTAAGAACACTTGATTGTAAAAACTGTGCCGCTCCCTTAAGACAGGAAGGCGAGAAGCTTGTCTGCAGATCCTGCGGATCGGTATTTGATATCCCGCGTGATTCCAGCGATATCGAATACGAAAGAACGGTCAATGCCGAAGACTACATCAGACTGGAACTTGCAAAATCCATTCTGGCGCTTGAAAACAGCTACAAAAATCAGGAGCAGATAAATCAGGATAAGCGCAACAAGGATCTGAGGGCAAAACGTAACAGAACGTCAAAAATAATCGGAATGATAGTACTGTTCGTCGGTATAAATATGCTCGTTTGGGGCATTATCGAGGGTGCCTTTTTCTTCTTCAGTTATAAAGTCAGTGATAAGAAACGCAAAGCACAGGAAGCGGCTGAAGCAGCTATCTATGATCCGGGTTACAGGGTCACACCGAGCGACCTTAAGAAGGACAAGGTATTCTGGAAATATATTAACGATGACATTATCACAGAGACCAGGGAAGGTTATGACAGCTGGGGCTCGGTCATTTTCTCTGCCGATGAGATCTGGGGCGTCAACGAGGATCCGGAGATAATCGAAAGATGTCTGATAACAACGGAAGACAGCAATGCGCTTTATATCATCTTCAAAGTCACATTCGAGAACATAGACGGAAGCACAAAGGAAATGTACTACTGCACTGCCGCAGAGGACATCAGGGTAAACGAAAAAGGAAAGATCGTTTACGACGGATTTACCAGCCAGAATACTGATTCTTACGATGTCAGATTCCATTCTGATGAAGATCTTGACAGTATTTATCAGACATATATCGATGCGGGCAAGAGTGACTATGAACGGTATTATTTCGACTTATGATCTGATCATTAAAATGAAACTATGGAACTGAGAACCAAGAGCAAGCGTCCGGGAATGAATTGTTATATCGATGTCTTCTATGAGAGGACTAAGGGTTTTTCTGCATTCATAAACGACAGGAATACCTATAAGATGGTGCTTGTCAGATCCGGTTCATTTGTCATGGAAGAAGACGGCGAATACAGAGTTATTACTGCGCCTGCAGGACTCCTTATAAACGAGAAAGCCGATTTCAAAGTTGTTTCCGAGGATGGGGTTGAATCAAGAACGTTATTTTTCAAGCCGACTTTCATCCGTGAAGAGTTTACTTTCGAGGCGTTAAATTCGGGTAAATACGATAAGTTCTATTCGGCCATGAAAGATGACGGTAAAAAGACGGCATCTGATAAAATAACATCAACTGAGAGAAAAATGGATCTGCTTGAAGGTGAATATGAGTTCGAAGAATGTTTCAGCGATTCAATATATCAGGACTATTTATTGCTTTCAGAGTTTTTCGGCCGCGACAGGAATATAGTATGCTACTCAATGACAATGCAGGAATATGATACGGCAAACAGACTGAGCGCAAGTGTCAGATATGACCTTGAAGAGCAGCCTGATAACTTCTGGATATTGCGTGTCAGGTATTTCATCATCTCACTTCTGTTTGCAGCCACAGCGGATTTCTATATAAACTGGAGACAGTATGAACTCTACAAAGATCCGCTCGTTGCAGATGTATCAAGTTATCTATGGAATCACTTACATGAAGAGATAACATTGGAGAGCGTGCTCAAGAGATTCTCGGTAAATAAGAACACACTTAACGATGCATTCAATAAAGAAATGTCGATGTCATGCATGGCATACTTAGAAGACCTTCGTGTGAACCGCGCGAAAAAGATGCTTCAGTTCGGAGATGAATCCGTCAGCGAGATAAGCCAGATATGCGGTTATGATGACACCAGTTATTTTTCCAAAGTATTTAAAAAACACACAGGTCAGACTCCGTCCGAATACCGTAAGCAGATGAAGGCTCTGTGCTGATATTACCCGTATTTGTGCCGATATTCCTAACTCCTGATGTTCGAAAAAATATAACATCAGATAACAAAACATTTGGAGGAATAAGGCATGAAGAGGCTTTTAAGTTCTGTTTCTTTATTGATCGCGGGCGTTATTTTACTTGGCGGATGCGCAGCCGCGCCAACGGCAACAACAGCATTCGAACCGCAGCATAAGACAGAAACGGAAGTCGCCGACATAACTGACGGAATGATCCCTCAGGTCATCGAAAAGACCGTGACTTACGTTCAAGATGAGAGTGAAGGCGGGTGGACCGTCGAGTCATCAGAGATAACAAAATGGGACATCGCGCCTGATCTTGACATCCGTGATTCCTTCTGGTCCGTAACAACCGGTGATGCGACAGCTCTGGTAAGCTTTCTTGACGACTCATTTAAAGGCCTTTCGGCAACATTGTACATTCACTTTGGCACGGACTTAGGTGATATCCAGAAGAGCGTAAACGGAGAATCTTCATTGGATATTACTCTGAAAACGACATGTGATTTTGTGTTTGTCTGTAACGGAAACAAGTTCAATTTCTATGATGTGGCGATCGACGGCGCTAGCGTTAAACCTGACGGAACGGCTTCTTTTAATGTCGATCTCGGTGACGGTATGGCAGGGGATATAATCATTCCTGCAAGTGTTCAGAAATGCGGTCCTGAGGAGTTTATGATCAAGCAGTCTGATACATATTTTGAAGCTTCTTTTGATGGCATTCCCAACTTTGAAGTTACTTCAGAAAACCTTAAAGGTTGTGTGTGGGATCCGAAGATTTCCAATACAACATACGGTGAAAATGCATCTCCTGAACTGACATGGTCGTCTGTAGACGGTGCTGCTCAGTATGTTGTCATCATGATAGACGGCTCATGGCTCCACATGGATGTATTTACCACTGATACTTCATTGGCCGAAGGCGCGATCGGAAGAGGTTCACGCGGCGAGCAGTATGTAGGACCTTATCCGCCGAAGGGCAGTACGCACACATATACGGTATTCGTATTTGCGCTTAAGAATGAAGCAGGCAATGCACCGTTATTATTCGATGCCGGATCGAACAGCGTCTTCAAGATATTCGAAGGCCTTGATAAAGATGCCGATGGCAACACAGGAAACATCCTGGCTTACGGAAGACTGGACGGAAATTTCACCATGAAGTGATGCACTTATTCTTTTTTCAGCCTGCTGAGCTTCTTGGCGGTATAATCTTCTATCTGCTTCCGTAAGCGGCCAAGCTGTTTCTTATGGACGCAGAGTTTTTCTGTGCAGTTGGCGCATTCCAGATATCTGTTCGTGTTCTCGGAGAAACGCTCGGGATACTTATAGAACGTGATCTCCCATCTGATGAGCAGGGCTACGGCCAGGAACAGAAGGCTCCATGTTAATATGCCCCTGATAAAGAACAAAGGAGTAAACATCATCGCATAATCCCAATTGTATATTCTGCAGGAACCGCAGCATTTGTTCTTCAGGAGCCAGGATTGGAACGGGCAGAAAAACAGTATGCATATCATGTCACAGACGGAATATGCGAGGCAGAGCAGGAACATGATACCCTTGTCAAAGATATCGAGCATGTAAAGCGCGCCGAAGGCAGCGTTGAAAACTACCCATATCAGCGCGACGAGGATCGTGGCATTGTTATCGGCGATCTTTATGTCCGTTCTTCCGGACTTTATGTAATTCCGCTTAAACTGTTTCTGGCATCCGGGGCTCTCATATTTCGATGGGAAGAATCTGAATATCATCTCCACGGCAAAGACGATCCAGATAAGCAGGGATACTGCGGTCTGTTTGCCTATGCCGGGTTCAGGGAATTCCCGGATGCCTATGCGGTAAAGAATGTATTCGAACAAGAGCAGGAGAAACAGGACTGACCTGTAAATCAGTCTGAAATAATGGATCGTGCTAATGATCGAGATCTTCTGCCGCCTTTTCTTGCCATCCATACCTGTGATTATATCACCTCTGCTCTGATGCAGATTCGATATTATTTGATATAATGTTGTAGGAATTTAGGATCATCTTATAAGGATCTTTAGGGGGTAGATAGTATGAAGACTTTTTGTGATTATTGCGGAAGCGTTATTGATGATTCGCTGGAAAAATGTCCCAACTGCGGTGCGGTCAATGTACATATTCAAAGAAGCGGCGACCAGATCCCCAAGACAATAGAAGAGCTTAAAGCCTTCGCTCAGGAGAAGGGCATTCCGCTCGAAAAGATGCGCTTTTTCATAGGCGTTGATTACAAGGAGCCCAGAGCATTCGGCATCTACAAGGAACCAGCAAGCGGCAACTGCGTTGTTTACAAGAACAAGGCAGACGGTTCACGTGCGATTAGATACAGGGGAACTGACGAGGCATATGCTGTCAACGAGATCTATCAGAAGATGAGGGCCGAACTCCTGGAACGAAAGCAGGCAGATCTGGATAAAGGCAAGACCCATAATACTTATGCAAGTCCGAAGCCGGCTCAGAGCAGGAAGCCTTCCGGATGTGCTATTGCCTTAATGGTGGGCGTTTTTATCTTCATTGCAGTGATACTTGGTTTTACGATCATCGCAGCGGCACTGCAATATGACAAGACGCCTAATAAAGGTTACTACGATTACAACGGAACACCTTACTACTACAGCGACGGTGCCTGGTATTCTCCTGATGATGACGGCGATTGGGAACGTACCTATAATGCTCCTAACAGGCTTGAAGAGAACTACAAAGATTACTATGAGGCCAGGGATTACGATGACCTCAACAACGATTATGCTGACGATATCGAAGAATATCAGACCGAAGCATATTCATATAACAACGATAACGATAACGACAGCTGGTGGAATGACAGTAACTGGGATGACAATGACTGGGATGACAATGACTGGGATTATGACTGGGGCGATTACGATTTCGGTGACTCAGACTGGGATTCGGATTGGTTACTTGTAATTCCTTTAAGTTTCTAAATCTTCCGTTTATCCAATAATTCTTTCAAAGCTTTATCGCAGGCGCTGTCTCTCACTTCCGATAAAACCATTCTTTTATGAGTCCTGGTTTTTATGATGATGAGATAAGTGTCCCATTCATTGTATTTATCTAATAACGCATGGATAAAAGAGCTTCCCACATGGCCGACCGTATAAGGATGGGGAGGTCCGACACGTTCCGAGCGATGGATCTTCTTTGCCTTTATGCTGACAATGTCATCATACTCAATGACGGTGAGGCCCCTGTTGAAACCGATCAAAGCCTCCGGAGTGACATATATCTGAAGGCCTTCATTCCAGACCGTATCCGGATGGTTTGCCAGGTCGTTGATCTCTTTTGCCCGGTATCTTTTTCCGCTGCAGGAAGGCCTTAAATGCTTTAGCATATTAAGTGAACCTAACGTGTAGATCCCGACACAGTTAACGTAGATGATGACGATTCCGAACACCAGACAAGGAACGTTTCTCTGGTAAAGTCCGGTGTCAGATACTCCGATACCCATAATTATCAGGAATACGCCCAGAAGCATCATGAAGACCAGGGTGCGGAAGAATGCGCTGTTTACCTCTATCTGTTTGCGTATGCGTTCGTTGGTGTAATTCTTCGTATAGATCCTTGAATACTTTTCTATATAATTCGTTCCCTTTTTGTTTGAACTAAAATATTCTCCCTGGGTTTTCTTATGTATAGAACGGTCGCGGATCAGGATAATTAGCGAAACGGCAGCTATAACTCCCGTAACAGCTGCCGATATAAGCGCGATAATCCACGACGGATCGTTCTCGAATAAGCATTTGACCGCAAATGCAGCGAAGGTAACAGATGCTACTGCAAACACTGAAAACAGCAGTATCATCAAAAGTATTATTCCAATAGAAAGCGGTTTTTTAGAAATCGGTTTTTTGTTCATCAGGTAATTGTATCAAAAATACAATTTATTTATCCTGCAACTTTTTTACCCGTTGTAAGTGCCGCCGTTTACCAGATCGAGCTGATCTGTAGTAAGTTTTTTATTCATTGTGTACTTGATTCACCTAAGAAGATGGCGTTCTTCTATAAGCTCCTGGAGAAATGATCTACAAAGGATTTATATTGATAAGATCCGAAAAAATATTTAATATATTCTCATTGGAGATATCAGGGATATCAGGGTCTTTTTTGTAATGGGGTAGATTATGGCAACGTTATGTAGGAATTGCAGCCACGCGCTGGTATTAAATCCGGATTCGCTGATGCTCGAGTGCTCATTTTGCGGAAGCACGTTCATACCGGAAGAGATCGAGGCTGAAGCCAAAAAATACAGGGAAGATCTGGAGCCTGTGAAAGCCAGTGAGGTCTACAACTCAGATGAAGAAGACCTCATGGACTGCTACATCTATTCGTGCAGTGAGTGTGGCGGCGAGATCATCATAAACGGCACAGAGGCGTCGACGTCATGCGTTTACTGCGGCAATCCGAATGTTGTTTTCAACAGGATCGCAAGGATGAAGAAGCCGGAGTTCATTATGCCTTTCAGAATTACGAAAGAGAACGCCGTATCGATAGCCAGAAAGAAGATCCGCGCGGGTGCTTTTGTTCCTAAGGCAATCAAGAACTTCAGTGTTGATTGCTGCAGGGGGATCTATCTGCCATATTGGTTTGTTAATGCAGATTATTATGACACGGTTATCATTCAGGGGTCGGTAGGTGAAAAAAGCATCAATGGCAAACAACATGTTGTTACCAGATATTTCGGACGTTCGGGAAAGATGACATTCAAGGATCTTCCGATCGATGCTTCAAGGGTTCTTTCGGATGAAAGCAGTTCGAAGCTCGAACCTTTCGATATGCAGCATTTAATACCTTTTGACGATGATTATCTCGCGGGTTTTTATTCAAATGTCTCGGATGTAACTTACGATGATGTGAAAAAAGCCGCTATTGAGAGGGGGAAAGAGTTTTTCGCTGAAGCAGCATTCAAAGATATTTCTGCTTCTGATAAGAAGATCGTAGATAGATGCCCGTCCATAGAAGTCGATAAGGATATGAAATATGCCATGCTTCCGGCGTGGTTCATAACTTTTGACTATAAGGAAAAGCACCACACGATCCTTGTTAATGGTGACAACGGCAAAGTCGTATGCGCTCTGCCGTGGAAAAAGGTGAAGCTTTCCGTCATGCTCGCGGTAATTGCGCTGGTGACAACGGTATTATCGTATTACCCGCTTTATGTGCTTTTAGAGGGCATATTTACGGGTTCGGATAATAGCAGAAAAGGTTCAATAAGGCTGTTAGTGTTCGTCATAGTCGGTATCATCACGCTTTTTTCGAGCGGTATAAGCTGGTTTAAGAAAGTTATTGATAACATCAAACTGACGCAGGACAAGGACATTTTTGACTTCACGAAGAAAAGGCAGGGATGATTTATGTTAGAATTCCTCGCTGCTCTTTTAGCAATTGGATTCGGATTCGGACTGGCATTCTGGATCTGCGGTAACATGCTTAATAAATCCAATAATATCGGTGACAGCCGCGGAAACGGTGCGACTTACAATGCCGTAACCAAATTCACTTCCACCTGCAACAGTATGGAAAAATCCGCTGCCACGTCATTCTTCAATTCGTATGCCTCGAAAAGGGAAGATCCAACTGCACAGAAAAACTATGAACCTGTCAGAAGACTGACAGAAGAGGAACGGAAACAGCACGCTATAGAACAAAAAAAGAAGAATGCTCCCAAGGGTGCTTTTGTCTCGAAAAATACGGACGGTTATTCCTCAGAAGCATACAAAAAACCGGATTGGGAGAGCAGGGCTGACCACTATTTTTAAGTCTTATACTGTGCATTGAAATAGGGAGATTGAATCGATATGAAAAGCAAGTTGCTGTGTTTTACGGTAGTGTTATTGGCACTCTGCATGATGACCGGGTGTTTCATAAAGCATAAGAACCGGAACGCCATGGACAGGATCAAAGGCGATATTGAATGTGAATTCCGTGTCGGTAAAGATGCTAAAACACGCATGGATGCCATAGAAACGGATGTTGTTTTCGATAAAGATAAATTCGTGGATCTGTTTAATGAGCAGGCGCAGTACAGTCCTACCAGTCTCAAATATCATACCGATGATTGCAGCTTAAAGGTCAATGCTCAGGATGAACCTGATAAATGGGAAGAAATATTTAATTCCGAGATAAACATCAAGGTTATGTATGACCGCCAGAGCAGGAATGTTTCCGTTTACGAATACAATTCAAAGCTCTACTTTTTTGTGCTGAGCATGGGAGGAAAAAGCAAACCTGAAGAGCAGGGCAGTTACTTTATGAAACTGTCCAAGGAAATGAGTGAATATTGGAAGCCTCTTCTTAAGCAAGTCAGGGAAGATGCTGCCGAATATCAGCTGAATGAATACGGATGCTTTACGGTCGAACGCGCATACAGCTATGACGGGAAGTATTTTACAAAGATCAGCGAATCCGGAGATTCCATAATGATTACGATCAATGACAAAAATAATGAACTGGTAGATATGATTATCCCCTGCAGGAAGAGTGATTTCTGGGGCGTATGCTGGGAAAATGATAACTATAATCTCTGGATACAGTCAGGCGATGTAGGCGTCGTCTGCTACAGTCTGAAAGGCGGGGATTGGGTACTGAACAGCGATGCTGTCAGACCGGATTACATAGTCAGCAAATACGACACGTAAATTTTTCAGCTGTTAATATCCATATCCTCGTCCCAGTATTTATTCTTTTTGCCCAGCATAAACATTATGTCGTCTTCGCTGAATAATCTGAAGTGATTCAGGTCAACGCCGACATTGAATCCGAAAGGCTTCCAAAGCCCGCCGTATCTGTGCGTGTGGCCGAATAAAGTCTGGCAATCCTTAGCGTGGTCAGTAGGCCTATGTGTCAGGAAGAACTTCTCGCCCTTTATATCGACATAGTCATTCAGCTTTACGTCATCGAATCTGCATGAAGGATCATTCAGGCAGTATTCGCGGAACTTATCGAAAGAACCGTCAAAACATTCGTCGATAGCACGCTGTTCATTGTTTCCGATAATAAGGATGATGTGAGCATTTATCCGCTTTGAGACGGCAAGGCCGCTCCTGAAATCCTTTTCGATCCCGGGACCGCAGTTACAGAAATCTCCGATGACATATATGGTGTCATCCGGGGATGCCTGTTCATTCCAGATCCTTACCTGTTCTTCTGTATACTCATTAATATCCTTGAACGGCCGGTTGTCACGAACCATGATCTCTTTTGAATCCGAACCGAAATGAGTATCCGCAGTATACCAGTTGCTCATTGCACGCTTCCCCCGTCGGCAATAGTGTGGAAAAAAATATAAACGACAAGAATTATTATAGTACAGAATCGATGATTTGAGCTTATTAAGACAACGGTGTCTTGTTATAATAAATGTGTGGGAGCATAGAGGTTTGATATTATGAAAAAGAACAACGCATTCGGAATAATCATCCTTTTCGCAATGATTTCTGCGTCAGGTTATCTGCTGGGTACTGTTCTGGGCTGGATCTTTGACCTGACAGGATTTAACTGGACTTTGCTCCTTACCGTGCCTTTTTCCATGATGCTTTTTACCGATCTTGTTAACCTGATCGTTTATCCTATAGCGAGAAGCACGATGAACAAAAACATAAAAAAACATAACTTCGGAATGCCAATTTCGTATAACTCAAGAACCAAGTTCACATTTAAATCAATACTTTGTATAGACGAAGAAACGGGAAGAGTGGGATATGTCTCGCTGTCAGATCCGTTCAGGTTCCAGATGGCAAATCCGGGGGATCTGAGCAGGATAAGATCGACAACCGGTTCGGTAGCCAGAGGCGGAAGAAGATTTGTATTCTTTGAGTTCTACTGCGGCGATAACAGGATGCGTTTCCCGACATACTGGGCCGGAAGACACGGGATAGGCATGGTTATTAATCCGAACATAGTTCAGAATGCCCTGGAAGAAGGCAACCGGATCTGTAATCTCTTATTAAGGTTCAATCCCGGCGGCAATGATTTCTCGGTCAACAGGAATATCCCGGTTTCAAAGACGGGGATCCGTGGATTTACATTCTCATTGATATCGATCTATGTAACTGTCGGAGCGTTGATGACTGAAGCCATAACAGCTATATCGCACTCGGTAAGTCATTCGTTCGCTTCTTTCATACCTTCATATGTACTGATATTTATCGCAGCGGGACTGGCAATAACAGGTCTTGTACTGGGCATCAAAGCTCTTAAAGATGCTTCGGTTTCTCCTGTAAGAGGAAAAGGTTATGCCAAGGCTTCTGTGATAATATCGTTGATAGTTCTGATTATCATTATCCTTATTATCTGGTTACTGATAACAATCCTTAAAGACCTGGGAGTGATTGGTTAAGGAGATCCGGTACATGGCTATTCCATGGTAATGGCGATTGAATGATATAATGAACCCGTTTGAGGATAGTGTATTTGAATGGATAAAATTAGAGATTAAACATGTTAAACCAATTTTCAAGAACTGAATTATTATTCGGAAAAGAAGCAATGGAACACCTGTCTGAATGCCGCGTGGCCGTATTCGGGATCGGCGGTGTCGGAGGGTATGTATGTGAAGCACTGGCAAGAAGCGGTGTCGGTGCCTTTGATCTTATAGATGATGACAAAGTCTGCTTAACGAATATTAACAGGCAGATCATAGCTACCCAAAAAACTGTCGGTCAGTATAAGGTTGACGTTATGAAAGAACGCATTCTGGATATCAATCCGAAAGCTGAAGTGAATACATATAAATGCTTTTTCCTTCCCGAAAACGCATCTGATTTCCCTTTCGATAAATACGATTATGTGGTCGACGCCATTGATACTGTTACAGCCAAGATCGAACTGGTCATGCAGTGCCAGAAGACCGGAGTTCCTATCATGAGTTCGATGGGAGCCGGAAATAAGCTCGATCCCACTCAGTTCCGTGTTGCTGATATCTACAAGACACGCGTGGATCCTCTCGCAAAAGTAATGCGACGCGAATTGAAAAAGAGAGGCGTAAAAAATCTGAAAGTTGTCTATTCAGAGGAGGAACCGGTCCGTCCGGTCGAGGATATGACTGAAAGCCAATCCGACTGTGAGTCTGAGCGTCCTGATTCTAAGCGCAGAAGCATCCCCGGCAGTACAGCCTTTGTACCCTCTGTAGCAGGTCTGATAATCGCGGGTGAAGTAATCAAAGACCTTACACGCTGAAATGATTGTGGAAGTATCAGGAGAAGGAGAATATTACCGGGAGCAATATATGTCAGAAATGAGTAAAAGAATACTGATACCGATAGGAGTATTACTGATTGTAGTAATTGTTATATATCTGTTCTTTGTGCCATGCGTAAGTGCCACCGGCACAGTTGTGAAGGAAACCCATAGTTCAGGAAATGTCATATTAAACGATCCGAAAGATCCTACTGACGATAAAACAGAGATTAATCAGATAGCCACAATAGAGTACACAACTTGGTACGGGAAAAACATGGAAATAGACTTTCATAACAAATATGAAGAGAACTTCCCATATTATATGCCCAAAGGAACAGTTGTAGAGATTAATTACTGCATCCTTAATCCAAGCAGGATCAAAATAGTTAAAGTTAAATGAAGGATCGTAAAATCGGCTTAACGGGAAATTTGCTGAAAGTCATCACGATCATTGCTATGACGATAGATCATCTTGCCTGGATGGGGATAGAAACCTATGGATATCCTTGGTATCTGCGGTGTGTTATTTTCTTATTTAAGCGGGCTTCTTTTTTCTGACAGCGAAAACTACGACTACGCATGCTGCTGCAACGATTGCAGCGCCGATTCCGATGCAGAGATTCCTGTCTGCTGTCTTGTACTTCGAAATGGTGATGTCGAGCGTCACGATGTTGCTTGCCAAATCCGTCTTAAAGCTGCCGTTACACTGTTCGGAAAAGACCAGGATCCTGTAGTTTCCGGGCGTCAGATCTGACGGAACAATGAATGCGGCATTTCCTGAATCCGCTGCGTCAGCAGAGGTGTTGTCGACGATATTTCCATAGTAAAGAATGTTGCCTTCTGTGTCTTCGATTATCGCCGAGATATATTCATTCGCACCTGCCAAAGCGCCCTTGTATTTGAGCTTTACCGCACCGTCTTTGAGGATCGCCTTCGGGCCTGAAACGGAAGCTTCGAATACAGGTCTTGTATCGTCCTTTATAGTGAGCTTCCAATCGCTGCCGGTATAAGAACCGACTTCTCTCATTGCGTCCGGCCCGGGTACGCCTGAAGTTTTGCCGCCCTCGGCCGGTGACGTGAAAAGAACTATTGACGAGTCGATATTCATCGCAGGCCTCACTGCGAAAATGAAGTTATCTACGCTGCCGCCTCTTACGAAAACGTTACCTTCATTAAATACGTTCGCCGCATTTTTGGCGTCGCCGGGTGTCCTCAGCCACCACGCGCCTGACATGTCGGTGCCGGTCAAGGCACGCTTGCTCTTGGTGTATTCGGTGTTAAGCGCGACGCGCGTGCCGCCCTTGTCCTTCCAGTCATCAGGGAACCCCAGGCCGGGATCGATCACTTCATAAATGGATAAAAGATAAACCTTGTCATAGGTATCGGCACCTGCTTCAGAGCCTTTCGCGCCATCCTCATTTTCGACGAGTGATTCAAGGACAGCGACCTGTTCCTGTGTGGTGAAGGCATTATCAAGGAATTTGCTGTTGAGCCACTTCCTCAAGTAACATTCTTCCCAGGTGACTGTTTCAACGGATGTATTATATACGACGCAATCAAGGTTCTGATCTGATACGACGAAGAGGTTGCCGTTGTTTGCGAGAACTCTCCACTTGACGGGCTCCTTGTTGCTGTCTGTCGCATCTTCACTCTTGACGGACTGCCAGTAGTTTCCGAAAAAGATATTGCTTTCCATAGCGCCCGGAATATGGGCCGTTCCGCTCATGATCTCTTTGCCGGATTTGTCATTTTTATCGGATTCTGCGCGGAGAGTATTTTGAAATGCAAAAAATGGCAGTATTCCTGCCATCAGGATTGCAACCGTGCTCACAAAAGCTTTGCGCAAATTCATGTCAGATCTCCCGATTATCCAAGTGCAAACTCTTTAAAAGGACCCCATAAATTCAAATCGTTAATTATTATATCAATAATAAAGCCTTCCGTATGTGCGGAAGGCTAAACCTATAAAACAGATTAAAAAAACGGAGATTCCTCCTGATTCTTTGAGTATAAAATTACCGTGAATAAGCTTTCTATCAAGTCGGAATCTTAAGCCAGATCCTTCGCATGGCTTCCTGGATAAATTGGGGATAAGGTAAATACATACACTGTTTCCACCTGACTGAAGGAATAAAGCTCTCTGCAACATCTACAGTAAGACCTTTGGCATAATCCCAAGATTCGCCGGGGATATAATAAGATTCGTATGTCCAGCACAATATCTTGTACAACTCTTTATATGACCATCCGTTTATCCTGATATTATCAACATTAACAACGTCATCATCGATTCCGCCGGATACTTCGTCTAATTCCTTAGCACTCAACGGTATATAATTACTACGATTTTTGGCGATATCTTCAATCTTTGCCTTAATATCATCTGACGGTATGAATTTGTTATCCATCACATTGTCCTCCTGTTGTGTTATGTTTGATGGCTTCATTATCACAGGAGCTACGAAAGCAAACAATCAGTATAGTCAATTTGATCTGATGCTTAAGCAACAGATTCTTGTCCAAGAGTTGCTTAAACTGAAATTTTATCGACAAAGAGTCTTCTGCAATCTCAGCTTTATAATCTCTTCTACTGCGACTATCAAAAAACAATTAATTCATTATCAACGCCGATGTATAATTATATTGATGAAGGGGATTCCCTTTGTCGAGGAAATTATAATTTGGGGTTACAGGAATAAATAGATGTTGATTTCGAAATATGGCAATGGTTCAAAGGAACTCGTCAGTGAATTTGAGAGCCGGCTTGGTATTGAGTTGGACGAAGAATACAGCAGCTTCCTTGTTAAGTATAACGGTGGAGATACACCCAATACTCATGTAGGAATCAGAGGATGCTCAACAGATCTCAGATACCTTTACGGGATAAATACAGAAGAGAGTATTGAAGATCATCTTCAGATACCGGTTTGGGAGAATAAGCAGTATCTGCCCATAGGAACGGATTTTTTCGGAAATTACTTTGTCATAGGATTATCCGATGACAATAAAGGTAAAGTTTTCTTTTGCAATCACGAGAGAGGATTTGCAGTAAAACAGATTTCGGATTCTTTTAAGCTGTTTTTAAGCAAATGTAAAAGTGAGGAGATCCATCCTGGCGCCAGAGAAACACCGGAAGAGCGCGAAAAAGATCTGATTGCCAGAGGCAGGGCACATGTCATTACGGACGGTCTTCGTGAGATTTGGAAGAAAGAATATGAGAAATATAAGGATATGGTTCAGGAAAAGGTGATTCTGTAATCCTGATATAAAGACAGTAAGTTTATTAGAGAGTAAAATTTATATCTGAAAATGTTATAAGGAAATAGATATGTTTAGGCCAATGAGACGATTTAAACAACTGATCTCCGATGAGGAGTGCAAAGAAGTGTTACTCTCTGAACCCAGAGGCGTATTGTCTGTTATCGGAGATGAAGGATACCCTTATGGAATCCCAATGGATCATTGGTATTCAGAAACAGATGGCAAACTGTACTTTCACTGTGCAAGAGAAGGCCATAAACTCGATGCAATAAGAGCGTGTGACAAGGTCAGTTATTGTGTTATGGATAAAGGTTTTCGCAAGGATGGTGAATGGGCGCTTAATATTCGCAGCGTGATAGTTTTCGGCCGCATTAAGATTGTTGATGATGAAGAAAAGCGAATAGAAATCGGAACCAACCTTTGCAGAAAGTTTACCGATGATGAGTCATACATCGAGCATGAGGTGAAAAATGCGTTGCCGAGAGCATTATGTCTGGAACTGACACCGGAGCACATTACCGGAAAACTTGTGAATGAATCGTAGTTGGGAGAATCGATAGTATAGAGACATAATAGAGCGGGAAATTTTAATCTGATTTGATCCAAGCTTTGTTAAGTATCATAGAAAAGGGATAGATATATGGGGTTATTAGACAGATTTAAGAAGGTGGATCCTAAGCCTGAGCAGGCGCACGAGCCAGCAAAAGAAGATGTAAAAGCGCACGCGCAAGCACCTGCTAAAGAAGCAACCAAAGGAACTGCCCAAGATGCTTCGCAGTATGTGCTCAACACACCGAAGATTAGCGAGCTCTATCAGAAGATCGCTGATACGGTCACCGATATGATCCCCGACGAGTGGACGAACCTCTACTTCTACGGTGAGGTGCTGAACGATTCCACGACTGCGTTTTTCTATTACAAACAGGCGAAGACCGGCGCGCTGCTCTACTGTCACTATATTCCCGAAGTTTATAAGGTCTCCCAAGATGCTTACGACAAGATGCTGAGTTGCCTCTATGACACACTCCGCGAACTAAGGGACGAGTACAAAAACAACTTTAAGGCTATCTGGACCAACTTCACTTTGACGATGGATAATGATGGCAATTTCAACATGAAATACAACTACGATGATGTCCTCAATACCGATCTGCTGATCAGCGAAAGGCACGCTTTCTGGGAGCATGAAGTTCTTGGCAGGATTCCCGCCGAAGACAAGGTGAGAGAAAAGCTGAAGTCATTTTACGGCGACAGGGTGGATTTTCCTGAGAAGAACAAACTCATCGGCCAGAAACTCACCATGCCTAAGTGCCCTGTCTGCGGTGCTGCTGAATTGAACAAGCGTGACAACATGTTATTCCGCTGCGAGAAGTGCATGACAAGGTTCTACACTGATGCGCACGATGTGATCATGTACACCTACGACGTGGAACTGCATGCCGCAATGTATAACGCTTTCCAGTTTACTAACCAGGGTGATTACTCCAATGCGCTCAAGGCATTAATACCTTATGAAAACAAAGCGTGGGACAATCTCGGTTACACCTATCAGCTGGGACTGGCTATGCGAAGGGCAGGCTACAACTCTCAGGCCTGCAACGTATTATTCAAGTGCAAATACATCAAGCTGGATTATGTTATGGCATATCACAGCATCGGCCTGGTCAAGTTCGCGAACCGTGAGTTCAGAAGCGCCCTTAGAGAGTATGAGTATTCGCTCAAATTCCTTGAGGCTGATCCGGACTCATATTCAATAGATGAACGCAGGACGTTCTACGCTTATTACGGCGGATCGCTCGCAGGATGCGGCCGTAAAGAAGAAGGCGAGGAATTCATCAAAAAGGCTGAAGCCATGGGCTACACCAATGGTGCTGTGGTCAGACAGATAGCCGGACTCGCATGATCTACCGGATTGCTCCAAATCCGGAACAGATGGCCATAGAGTACTAAGGAAATTTGGAATATATGACGAATAAAGAAGTGTTGATGATTGCTATGCAGCAGTCAGCAGAGGATATAGGTTGCAACGTAGAAGATTTTCTTGCAAGCGATAACAGAATCGTTCCTTTCAATCTTGGCGAGAATTCCAAGAAGTATTACAAGCTGCCCATAGGAAGTAATTTCATATCTTATGGCAATAATGTTGTTGCTGCAGTAACTGAAGAGACAAAAGATATAGTAAAAGAATACATTTCCAAGTTTGAGTTTTATCATTGTTTTGAAACTCCCAAAATGAGATGGCTTAACGAGCGTTTAGAACCATTGGGCCTGACAGTTTGCTTTATGGCTGAGTACTATCTCCCGGATTTGAATAAGTTATCTGAATTACCTTGTGAATATGAGCTCCGCATACTGGAGAAAGGTCAGTTTGATGATCTTTATTGCCCGGAATGGTCCAATGCTCTGTGCAGTGACAGAAAGCATTTGGATATGCTGGCAGTGGGAGCTTACGATAACGGGAAACTTATCGGTCTTGCCGGATGCTCTGCCGATGCTGAGCGTATGTGGCAGATTGGAGTTGATGTGCTTCCGGAATACAGGCGAAAGGGTGTTGCTTCAGCTTTAACCTCAAAGCTGGCTTTGGAGATCCTGAAACATGGCAAAGTTCCTTTTTACTGCTCGGCCTGGTCAAATGTAAGGTCCGTCAGGAATGCGATCAAGAGCAGTCTGATACCGGCTTGGGTTGAAATGACGGTTAAGCCTGTTTCAATAGTTGAAGAAATGAATGTATAACTCTTAGTAATTGAAATTTTAAATGAGTATGACAAATCGGAGGTGGAATAGTAATGACATGTCCATATTGCAATAATGAGATGGAACAGGGAATCATCCAGAGTCCTCATGAGTTGAACTGGAAAAGAGGAACCAAAAGACCATTACTGGGGAGGGCGGAATTCCACGAAGAATCGGTTGTCCTTTCCGAACTATCATTTATGAAAGGCTCTGCTGTAGTGGCATTCCTATGTCGAGAATGTAAAAAAGTGATTATTGATTATTCCGATGAAAAAGCCGACTTAAATCAACGATAAATTCCGGTTTGTCGGGTTGAGAATATAGCCTTTTATCTCGCAAAATCATTGACGGAAAAGGTATAATCTTAGGTGACTGAAGGCTTGGTTTTAGTCAATAATGTTTTAAGTTTTTGCAGCAAGAATAGAATCACCTGGCATCAGCTTTTTTACTTTTTGCTTTGATCCCGATTATCGTTCCGATAAGTATTAACGGAAAAGCACATGCAGCAAGCATACCGATCTTGAGGTCGTTATCCTTCATTTGTGACGCAAATCCTACAAGCCAGGGTCCGAAGGCGCCGCCGAGATCACCTGCCATTGCAAGAAGGGCAAACATGGCAGTTCCGCCTGCAGGAAGTCTTTTTGACAGGATGCTGATAGTTCCGGGCCACATTATTCCAACAGAGAAGCCACAAAGAACACAACCGATCAGGCAGATTATCGGATTGAGCGAAAGTGCTGCTATTATGTAGCACACAAGACATAAAGAGCCTGAAGCGAGCATATATTTTGTCAGTTCGATCCTGTCTCCGAATTTACCGTAAATAACGCGGCTGATTCCCATAGTTACAGCGAAGAGACACGGTCCGACAAGGTCTCCTATGGTCTTTGACAGTCCCAGAGCCGATTCTACGAATGCTGATGCCCACTGCGCCATGGACATTTCCGCAGCTCCGGCACAAACCATAAGTACTATGCCCATAAAGAACATGGGTGTCTTGAAGAGAGTTCTTATTGTCATGCTTTTGCCGTTCTCGACGAGTGTTTCAATAGGACAGGAAGCGAAATTATAGATATTGTAAAATGGGATCAGGGCCCAGATACATGCGAGCCATCGCCAATTCTCAACTCCGAAAACAGCAAAGAACACTGTGGAAAGCAGGATAACGCCTACGCTTCCCCAACAGTAGAAAGAATGCAGGAGACTCATCACAGCTTCCTTGTGATCGAAGGGACAGGCTTCGACAATAGGACTTGCGAGAACTTCAATGAGTCCGCTGCCAATAGCGTAAACGATGACGCTGATTATTATTCCGATGAACGGATCAGGAAGGAGCGAAGGTAAAAACGCAAGACAGACAAGACCTAAAACGGATGCGATCTCGGATACGACCGCACATACGCGGTAACCGATCCTGTCAACGAATTTGGCGCAGATAACGTCTACCAACAGCTGGGTAAAGTAGAATGCCGTAGATACGAGAGCAACTTTTCCCAAAGGGATTCCCATACTCTTATGAAAGGTCAGGAATAAGAGCGGTGCGAAGTTAGCTGCTATAGCCTGAGTGATAAAGCCAAGGTAGCATGCAATTAGAGTTTTCCGATATTTATTGTCAGATGCCATATTTTTTCCTTCCGGCAAACAGCTTTTTCATATTGTATTTGAATAATATCGCACAGACACAGATAGTTCATTGTTATAAATCGCGAATTTACTGTACAATATCGTAAAATGTTATAGAACTATCGAAGGAGACATGCCCTGTGCCGATTACGGATGCTTTTTTCAGAATAGATACGGACGACACGCTGCGTGAGACTGCCATACATGGCAGCCCGGACTATCCGTTTAAGTATTATCTCGAGAATATAAAGGATTTCGATCTCGGTTGTGTTGATTGGCATTGGCACACTGAAGTGGAATTCGTTTATATAAGAGACGGCTCGGCAACATTCAATATCGGTGCTGACAGGATGGTCTTGTCTGAAGGCATGGGATTATTCATAAACAGCAGTATAGTTCACAGGTTTGAATCGGATTCAGACTGCATAATTCCCAATATCGTGTTTTCTCCTGAGTTGATCGCTGAAAAGGATTCTCTACTTTTTAAGAAATACATAGAACCGGTGATCAGCTCATCTGAGAGCTATTTGATGCTTGCGCCCGAAAATCCGGAAGGCCGAGTCTGCATAGACTTGCTGAATGAGGTTTTCGATGAGCAGAATAACGATAATGTTGATGAACTGAGAACCGTATCACTTTTGATGGAACTATGGCGGCACATCTATCTTTTGTCAGTCAGAGAAAAAGGATCTGTTCCTGTCTCATCGAAAAGCAATCAGGCCAGACTTCAGATAATGATGCAGTTTATTTATGATAACTTCAGACAAAACCTGACGTTGAATGATATAGCCGGCAGCGTATCTATCAGCCCGAGCAGCGCTCTGTTGATATTCCGGAACTACATACATACTACGCCGGTCTTGTATCTTATAGAATATCGTCTGAAATATGCCGCATCACTTTTGGCAACCACCGAGATGAAGATAGAAGCCGTTGCCGATGAGACCGGCTTTAACAGTTGCGAGTACTTTTGTAGGAAGTTTAAACAACTGTACAATGTGACCCCGACAGAATACAGAAATACACATAAGATTATTTGAATCGGGTTCTTGTCCCGGATTTCGCAATATATATTTCGAGAACAACCTGATGACTATTTCTTATTGCGCAATTGCAGCCTTAGGCATGAAATTTAATCCGTTTGCGATAACATAGATAACACACAGTATTGCAACCGGAACCAGCATAACGAGGTTACCGGTGATATTTGCCGTTTTAACAGATAAGAGACAATCCCTTCTCGTGTATCTTTTTTCATTAAGTTCCTTATGGACATGTTTACCTCTTGAAGGATATAAGAATCCAAGAGAAGGGTATGAGTTCAATATTGGTAAAATACTAAGAGCAAGAAGATAGATAACAAAATTTTAATAGTATAAGATTCATGGAATAAACCATATTCAGTAAAAATCTGTAACTATACTCTGTTGAATTTTAGGGAACTTTATTGTACTATTTTTTAAAATTAGTTCCCTAAAGAGGTTTTGTCATGGAACAATCTTTTGCCATTATTCAGAGTTTGCTTCAAGAGAAGGCAGATTATCAAGCGCGCTTGAATCTGATTCCATATGACGGAAGTCCTGAGGTTAAGGAGAACAAAAGCGGTAAGTATCTGTACATCAGAAAAAGAATAAATGGCAAGCTGACATCAACATACGTAAATGTATATTCTGATGATCTGTATCAGTTGTTACTTCGCAACTCAAAAGATGCGCGCGAATTACGGAAGCAGATCAGAAGAATAGACAAAGAACTGGCGGTAAACGGATATGTTGAAGAAGAACTGTCTACGGACGTAATTATCAATCTGGATTTTGCCAGAGCCAACATGAAATCCAATATCTATGACCAAGCAGTTTTGGAAGGCGTAGCCACGACATTTCCACAGACCGAAGAGATCATTGAGAATGGAACGGTCAACGGAATGACTGCTGATGATGTGCAAAAGATATTGAACCTGAAACATGCTTGGGAGTTCATTCTTGATAAAGATGTCATAAGGGCAGACAGTAGTTACTATCTGTTGTGTCACATAGCAAAACTGGTCAACGAAGGCTTCTTTTATGATGGCGGAAGAATACGTGGAATACCGGTAACGATAGGCGGAACAAAATATATTCCGCCAATTCCCATAGAGTCTCAGGTATCTGAAAACATTAGAGGTATTCTTAATTCCGGGAAAGATACAATAGATATTGCAATAGATCTCTGTATGTATTGCATGAGAACTCAGATCTTTGTTGATGGAAATAAGCGGGCTTCGGTAATATTTGCCAATCACTACTTGATTGCACATGGATTAGGATTGATAGTTATTCCTGAGGGACATGTTCCCAAATTTAAAAAGTTACTTGTTGCATATTATGAAAGTGCAGATATAAGCAAAATAAGCGCTTTTCTGAAGGATAAGTGTTGGCGGAAAATAAAGTAACAGTTCGAATGATAAAATAGCTTAGGGATGACGAAGGGCTCCTTCGTCGAGAAAATATACAGGATAGTGGAATAAGAGGAGAATGTATGTCAGAGAATATCATTATCGTAGACAACGCGAATACCACCAGCACGGAAATAAAATGTCCCGGGTGCGGAGCTTCCTCCGGCATCAAATTCGATCCTGCCACATCAAGACTGACCTGTCCTTTCTGCGGGCTGTCGTCAGAACTCCATTTACCGGCCAGGCCTGCTGCGGAGCTGGATTTTAATGCAGCTATTCAGCGTGCCAACGTTAACTGGGGTTACATAAAAAAGCTGATCGTATGTTCAAACTGCGGCGGACAGACTCTTTACGATGCAGAACAGATCACTGGCGCATGTCCTTTCTGCGGTTCAACAAGCGTAACGTCTGCTGCGGAGAGCGATCAGATCATGGCCCCGAACGCCGTAATCCCGTTCTCGGTCACCAAAGAGATGACCCAGCAGTGCTTTGTTGATTTTCTGAAAAGGAAACGCCTGCTGTTAAAAGGTGTAACGGATTGCAAGCTCGAGAACATTTCCGGAGTATATCTTCCGTTCTGGACATTTGATATCGGTACCGTCACGGATTATGTTATAAGTACAGGCAATTATATTCCTGAAGGTTATACCAGGCCGCAGGAATTTACGGGTGTATTTTATGATACGTTTGATGACATCATAGTATTTGCATCTGATAAGAACCGTAATCCATACATTCCCAGAATCCAGAAGTTTGATTTCACTAAGGCTGTTCCGTATTCCCCCAAATATCTCGCGGGATTCGCGGCAGAAAGATACACTGTCGGCATTAACGATGCTTTTGAACGCTCTAAGATAAAAATACCCAGGCGGATAAAAAGAGACATCACTTTATATGAGGAAAAAGCACTTAAGACTTCTGTAATAGTCACTGACGCCTCCACGGTCTATTGTAATGTAAAATTCAGATATCTCCTGGCACCCATTTATCTTGCGACATACAGATTCAAGAACAAGGAATACCAGGTAGCCATCAACGGCCAGACAGGCGCTGCATGCTGTGACGCACCGACTAAGATCACCAGAATGGTAACAGCGCTTACTATCGCTATTATTGTAAGTACCATCATATGGATCATCCTTTGGTGCCTGTTCCCGGATTTCTTCGGGCATATGTGGGAATTATTTACGCACAGGTGAGAAGAAAATGAAGCGGAGTATAAAACGCACTAATGATTAGTACGGAAATTTTCAGATAGTACAACTAAGGAGATGGGGATAATATGGAGGAAATACCGTTTTGGGAAGAGACTTATAGAACCCGTGACATAAATACTTTTCCGGCAGAACCGAACGGGACGATTTTGGAATTTGAACATCTCCTGAAAAAAGATTCGGTCATCCTTGAAGCCGGATGCGGGGAAGGTCAGAATGTCAGATATCTGGCTAAAAACGGTTACTGTGATATAGATGCTTTTGATCTGTCGGAGGCCGGAATCTCAAAACTTAAGTGGTTATGCGAACGGGAAGGGTTAAATATTAATGCTTTTGTAGATGATCTATCAAAGTTTCATTTTGCGAAATCATATGATTTGGTCATGACATTCGCTACACTTTGCTTTGTCGAAAAGGATGAGTGGAGACACTTTATAGAAGATGCAAAAGAGCATACAAAGCCAGGTGGAATACACATTATTCATACATTTACGAATACGGTTCCGGCTTCTCCTGATATCGCACCTTTCGCGGTCGGATTGGCAGATGAAGGTGAAATACTGGATTTGTATTCAGAATGGGAAGTCCTGCAGTTTAAGACATATGTATTTGATGATGAACATCCTAATGTTCCAAAACATCAGCATGCTGTAAATAAACTCGTAGCACGGAAAAAAGCATCCTGCTAACATAATGATGAGGTTAAATAATTACCTGAAGAATTCAAGTTGTTCGGGTTGAACGATGGCAGATAATATCGGCATTAAAAGAAACTAAGCCCGGTCTTGGCCGCCTAAATCTTGAATAAATCATACTAAGGTCTGAGTTCGCTCAGGCCTTTTTCTTCCAATAAGAAAATCTCTTTTTAAGAAGCTCAAGATCAGCCTCTACAGTTGTATGTGAGTACACATGAGCATCGAAAAAGGCATTTCTGACTATACTAACTACCTCTTCCTCAGGTATTTTTCCTGGAATGTTTATATAAGTGATTCCTTTAGTCATACCACTGATGGTAACACTTTTTGAAACCTTAGATGGTTTTATTCGGGATTAAAACATTCTTATTTGCGGGGACAAGAACGTCTAATTACCTCGAACATATATGAGTCGCCGTACTGGTAGTTAATGAGAATTGCATCTCCATTTTCTTTAAACCTACGATAAGTATAGCGGTCAACCATTACAGGGATCTTCCTGTTTTCCGCATCTTCAAAATCAAGGACGTAGGCCAGGATATACCACCCGTAAGGGTCAGACATATCAAAATCTTCACCGCCATTAACTTTTTCCTTTTTATGAAAGAAAACGCTTCCGTCTTTTACCGTATACTTCTTCATGGCAAACAACAAAAGCATAAAGTATTCTTTCCAATACGTAAGCAGAGCCATTAAAGCAATAAGAATATATTTTATGACTCCGATTCTGTTTTCGAATATTATGAAAACAATCGCGAGTATAAAGTTAATGAATCCCCAAACATAGACATATATAGATTTAATTCTTGATACTTCGCTGACAATATAATGTCGTCCAAACACTATTGCACAACGGTAACAATAGTAATAGACCATCAGGGGTGACACAATGATCGTCATGATCAAAAACATGCGGAGGAAATCAAAATCCTGATCTCTTAACCAGACGATTAACAGAAGATATAAAGCAAGCCCCAAAGAAGATAACAACAACCTTGCCGTTTTCCATACCATTGCGGCTTTCAGTTGTTTTAATTCTTCATTAGAAGGGTTTTCCCATGTAGCATGCGAAGACATTAAGTTATCTCTTTTCTTTGGCAAGCAGAATAGCATCTGTATTTACTAATAAATTATACCAATGAACGCAAATAAATCATTCAAACAAAGTGCTCGAACATGCGAGGAATGTGCGTTTTCATCGCACCTGCGAGCTGTTTTCCTGTTTTTGGTAAGGAATTGGTATGGCAGCCAATATAGACAGCCCATCCTGCACTGGGCAGAATGGGCTGAAATGCTTGATTTTATTGGGTTTCCGACCGAAACGGATACGTGATAGATTGATTGTTAATCAAGCGGTCGCATCGTCGGAAGTTAATTGTCGCGGGTGAACGAGTTCTAACGGGAGGTGTGTTTGTTCTCACGTTTTATGATGGGTGTTACCTCGCAGCCTTCACGTTTCCTTACGTTTCACATTACTACGTCACTTCAATTTGGTACAGTAATTGGTACAGTAGCCCGATTGGTTCAGTAGATCCTCGCACCCCTAATTGGTACAGTGATTGGTTCAGTTTGGTACAGTGAATTCCGTTTGTTAGAAAAGTAGCCTTATGCAAAGTTTCGTTATAAGTTTACGCTATATTTTACTCTGTTTTGAACAGTCGTTATTTCGTGTCGTATCTTAACTTCTTTTTATGATCTTATCTCCATGTGTCGCTTTTTTAGCACGGCAACATGTGCAGAGTTTTGTTAAGAGAATGATTTTCTCAATGGTATAATTCATAGGTAATGCTTTATGGTTACGCTGTTGCACTAATTTGGGATTGCATCCTGTCGGATGTATAATATTGAAAAAAGTAATGCTTGGGGTTAATCAGATGAGAAAGAATTCTCCTGAATCTCAGAAAACTGAATATAAATCATCTTGGCAAGAAGAGTACTTTGGGTGGATCTGCGGGTATGCTAATGCAAAGGGCGGTACTATTTATATTGGTGTGAATGATGACGGCTATGTAATGGGACTTAATGATACTCGCTATTTGTTGGATACGCTTCCAAATCAGATAGTTAGTACTATGGGTATAGTGGTTGAAATAGATCATGATACCGCTTTGGCGAGAGGGGAAAACATAAAATATAATTCGGTCCCAGATGATATTGCGCAAAAACCCGAAAACTTATATGTGCGTGGAATCTTAACCGAAAAAGCTCTTGCCGATATTATTGCTAATCCTGACAATACAACTAATGTGACAAATGATGTTCAGAAATTATTCGATGCTGCACCTGGCTTTGTAAAGCAGTTGCGAAAAAGCGAGCAGTTGCGAAACAAGGTGTTGACTGATCTTAGCATTTGGCAAAAAGATAATCCCGTTCATATTTCAGATGACGGTTCGCTTGAATATGTATTTATTACAGTTCGTCCTTGTCCTATTGCAATTAATTATCATGGGCATTTTTATGTGAGATCTGGTGGAACAACCAGAGAATTAACGGGAATAGCTTTATCTTCTTTTTTGATGGAGCGTATGGGAAGACATTGGGATGGTATGCCGATGCCTGGAATGTCAATTGATGATCTTGATAGCTTAGCTATTGAAGCGTACCGAAATAAATCCGTGCTTAATGGCCGACGCACTAAAGAACAGGTAACTGTGCCTGATCAGCAGATTATTTCTGACTTAAAACTCCTTGATGAAACATCAGAGAATAAAGGCGAGTTGCTACGTGCAGCAGTTTTATTGTTCCATCCGGATCCCGAGCGCTTTGTTCCAGGTGCATATATTAAAATTGCGTATTTTGCGCCGGAAGGAGCATATGGTGCCAATAAGGCAGATGATATTATCTACCATGATGAGGTCAAAGGCCCCTTGATGTTACAGGCAGATAAAGTTGTTGAACTGGTATATACGAAATATTTGAAAGCACTTGTAAGTTATGAGGGACTTCAGCGCATTGAGACATTTATGACTCCTAGAGAGGCCTTCCGTGAGGTTGTATTGAATGCTATTAATCACAAATTGTATGAAAGTGGCAATCCGATACAGATTTCTGTGTATGAGGATCAGATAGTTGTTTTCAACCAGGGAAAATGGCCTGAGGATATTACTTTGGAGAGTCTCTATGAAGAGAAGCATTCATCCTACCCTCATAATCCCAGCCTTACAAGTACATTCTTTAATGCCGGCGAAATTGAAGCTTATGGTAGCGGATTTAAGAAAATACGCATAGAATGTGACAAACACAACGCTCCATATCCGGAGATAAGAGTAACGCCAAATGGGGTTACTGTAATAATTAAGCCATGTGATCTTTACATGAAACTGCTTAAACATGGAAGATATTGGCAAACTTATCCAGATTATAAGGAAAAGTCTTCAGAATTTCTTGCAACAGAGGATGGTTCAGTTATTACTACTGAAGACGGTGTACCTTTGGTTGTTGAGACAGAAAAGGAAGTTGATCCTGCTGTTATTGCATCCATCGATAGAATGATGGAGATACTCACGAGCAATCTGTCCGAATCAGAAAAAGAGTTATATCTTCCTATAGCTGAATATCTGAAGACACACGATACAATCAAGAATGCGGATGCTGTAAGAGAAACGGGTAAATCTTCGGAAACGTGCAAAAGATATTTAAAGAAACTTGTTGAACTTGATGTTCTTGTGCCGGAAGGCACAAACAAAGGACGGTACTATAGGCGGAAATGATGTTCTGCTTGACCGATATTATTCGTCTACGACCGATAAATGACCGATATAATTCGTTCATGACCGATAAATGACCGATAAATGACCGATATATCGTTTGTTCCCCATGTTTGTCTGTTATGGCAGATATTATTGGACAATAACTCTGCATTTTCTAGGGCGATTAAGCCTTCAGCGTAACTTATCAGTATGAAAAATATATATATAGCAACTATACACTTTCCCAGCGAACGAAATGTTCAAGAAAACTTAATAGTCCATATATTATAATTATATATATTGTTATGTGAGGAATTTATATGCAGAAGTATCAGATAAATAAATATTCCGTAAGCACAGTCCTAAATTGGATTAAGGCAAAAGAAGTTGCAATTCCCGAAATACAGCGCCCGTTTGTATGGGAACCCAAAAAGGTAAGAGATTTAATTGATTCTCTATATAATGGTTATCCGGTAGGCTATCTGATCATAAGCCAAAGTCACGATCTTAAGTTGAAAGATGGTTCTTTATCTAAAGGACAGAAGATACTTATAGATGGTCAGCAGAGAGTAACAGCTCTGATGACATCGTTGTTGGGTGTAACGGTTCTTGATGACGAATATAAAGAGCGAGTTATCAAGATAGCATATAATCCGTTTGCACAGGGAGAAGAAACCATATTCGAGGTGCAGGATCAGTCTCACCTTAAGAGTAAGAAGTGGATTGAAGATATATCCGTTTTCTTTGTTGATAACTTCGATATGTGGACTTTTGTCGAGAATTACTGCAATGATAATCCTGACATGACACGGAACGAATTCGCCAAGAAGGTTAATGATGTCAGAGAACTCTTAACAAAAGAACTTGGCATAATAGAGCTTGATGCAAGCCTTGATATTGAGACTGTTACAGACGTATTTATTCGTATCAATTCTAAGGGTTCAGTGCTGAGTCAAGCTGATTATGCTATGAGTAAGATTGCAGCTGATGAGAAGTATGGAGGCAATCAGCTCAGAAAAGCTATTGATTATTTCTGCCATGTTGCAGTTGAACCCAGCTTTTTTCACAAAATTAAGGAAAATGATACGGCTTTTATCGAATCTGATTTCGGTAAAGAAATGGCGTGGCTGCAGAGTGATAACTCCTCGATTTATGATCCGTCATACGAAGATATGCTTCGAGTTTCATTTGTTCATATGTTTTCCAGAGGTAAGCTTAAAGACTTGGTAAGTTTATTGTCCGGCAGAGACTTTGAAGCGAGAGACTATAAGGCCTCAATCGCAGAGGATTCCTTTAATAAGTTGACCGAAGGCATAAAGCACTTTATGCATCAGTATTACTTCGAGCAGTTTGTACTGGCAATTAAAAATGCCGGTTTTATCAGTAACAAACTTATAAATTCTCAGAATGCGCTGGACTTTGCATATGTTGTATTCCTTAAACTGTCATTATCCAAAGAAGTAGAAAAGACAGAAATTAAGCGGTATGTTGCAAAGTGGTTTGTAATGTCAGTGCTTACAGGAAGATATTCAAGCTCACCTGAAACAAAAATGGACATGGATATTAGAAATATCAATGAAAAAGGCGTTGTAGCATACTTAAAGGAAATCGAAGACGCTGAACTGTCAGATGCTTTTTGGGACTATGGATTGGTTCAGAGATTGGAAACTCCCAATTCATCTTCTCCTGCATTATCCGCATACTTTGCTGCACAGATAGTAAATGTCGATAAAGGGCTGTTTTCCGCTAATTCTACAGTAAGAGACTTGTTTGGTGCGAGCGATGTTCATCATATTTTCCCTAAGAACTATCTGAAACAGACAGAAGTGCTGAATGTCAGATCAATATACAATCAGGTAGCTAATTACACGTACCTTGATACGCCTGTAAATGTCAAGATTGGAGATAAAGCTCCGAATGTATATTTCAAGGAAGCCTTTGATTCAGCTACAGAAACCGGAAATGTTTTTGGTACGCCTATGACTTTGGATGAACTGAAGAAGAATATGGCTATGAACTGCATACCACTTGATATAGTCAATTGGGATTACAATCAGTATATTAATGATTTCTTGCCTCAGCGAAGAAAGCTGATGGCAGCAAAGATAAAGGCATATTATCAAGGTTTGTGATGAAAAAGATCTTCCGACCGGCCGATGCGGCATTACTGTCCCATTAATGCGGTTATTGTAATGATATAATTCTTACGGTTGGTTTACGGTTGGTTGATATACGTATTATGGTTATTAATCATGGCGGTGTCATATGAGTAGAATATCTGAATATGAAGTTGAAGAGATGTTCATAAACAAGCTGGAAAGCATTGGTTATGACTATATTGACTTGAAAAACTATGCAGATGTACTTGATAACTTCAAAACTCAGCTTTGTAAGCTCAATGCTTCTAAACTCATAGAGAAGAAGGGAACAGCTGATCTATCACAAAAAGAGCTGGAACGTCTCCTTATTTATGTTGATAACAAGACCGTTTATGAATCCGCTAAAATACTGAGAGATAAGTACATTCTCCAGCTCGATAACGGTGAAACCGTATATCTTGATTTCTTCACACCGGATTCAACTCGGAATTCATATCAGGTTGCCCATCAGATTACGATGGATCCGGAACATAAGGATGATGTTGCATATAAAAACCGTTATGATGTTACCGTGCTGATAAACGGTCTTCCTTTGATTCAGATCGAACTTAAGCGTCCAGGCGTTGAAATAAACGAAGCTATAAATCAGATAAATAGATATAGGAAATTCTCGTTTAGAGGTCTTTTCAGATATCTGCAGTTGTTTGTTGTATCCAATTCCGTGCAAACTAAATATTTCTGCAACGAAAATGAGATGCAGAACGGACAGAGAAGAGATATTCTCAAGAGCCTTGTTTTCTTCTGGACAGACGAGAAGAATGACCGTATAAATGATCTTCAGGATTTCACCTCGGACTTTTTCCGTAAAACATTTATAACCGATATCATATCCAAGTATATGGTTATTAAGACGACCGAAGATACATTAATGGTTATGAGACCATATCAAATATATGCGGTTCAGGCAGCAAAGAAGCGAGTTCTGGAAGTTAACAGAGACGGATTCGTATTTGCCTGTACAGGTTCCGGTAAAACGCTTACATCTTTTAAGCTTGCACAGCTCTTAAGAGACGAGAATGCAGTTGACAGAGTAATCTTCCTTATTGACCGTAAAGATCTGGATGATCAGACAATAGATGAATATAACTCCTTTGAGAAGGACTGTGTTGATCGCTCTACAAACACTTACGCTTTAACCAAACGTTTGGAAGATAAATCCCAGAAACTGATCGTTACCACAATACAAAAATTAGCTAATGCATCGAACAATCCGAGATTTGATGAGCTGATAGAGAAGATGAGAAATGAAAAGATTATATTTATCATCGACGAATGCCATAGATCACAGTTCGGAAAGATGCATGCCGATATTGCCAGACGCTTTGATAATGCTAATTATATCGGTTTTACCGGTACTCCTATCTTTAAAGAAAACATCGGAAGCAATAACAGAACTACTGCAGATATCTTTTATGCTGGAAAAGAACTCGATTCATGTCTGCATAAATACATGATCAAGAATGCTATTGCAGACGGAAACGTTCTTAAGTTCTCGGTTGAATATCAACGCTCTGTTCTCGTTAAGAAGGTTCAGGCTCAGGGCCTTGATCCTGAGAAACTGGATGATCCTGAATATTGCAGGCTTCATAATGTCGATATCAACTCTCTTTACCATGATCCACAGAGAATCAAAAATATAGCAGAACACATCTTCAACAACTATACAAAACACACGCATCCGCAGGGTGAAGGTGTATATACAGCAATGTTCGCTGTAGATGAGATAAAGACACTTGGTAAATATTATAAGGAATTCAAGAGAATAAATGAGGCAGCTCCGGACAATCAGAAACTTAGAATAGCCGCAATATTCACATATCAGGCTAATGAGGATATGGATGAGGGTGCAGATGAGCATTCTCAGGAATTGCTTGATGCATGCATCAAAGACTATAACGAGATGTTCGGCACATCTTTTGGTATAGATACATTTGATGCATATCGTAAAGATATACAGAAACGATTGAAGCAAAAAGAAGAACCGCAGGTTGATTTATTGATCGTAGTCAATATGTTCCTTACAGGCTTTGATGCGAAACCGCTAAATACTTTATATCTTGATAAGAACCTTATTTGGCATTCGCTCCTTCAGGCATACAGCCGCACGAACCGTGTTGATAAGGCTTCTAAACAGTTCGGACAGATTATCACTTATCGTAATATCAAAAAGGCCCAGGACGATGCTTTAAGGCTTTTCTCTGAAGGTCAGCCGGATGAATACATTATCAAGTCTTATGAGTACTACACAGAAGAGTGGCGTGTTAAGACCGGCGAAATGATGCGTATTGTTCCAGAGGCGGCTGAAGCCGGACACTTACAATCAGAAGATGACATAAGAGCGTTTATCATTGCATTCCGTGCTGTATCAAAAACGCTGGCAATATTGAAGACATTCTCGAAATTTGACTGGAAAGATCTATCTACTGAATTAGATGAGAATGAGTACGAAGCTTATAAAAGCTGGTATATGTACTATTACGATCAGCAGAAGAAGGAGAAAGATTCTGAAAAGAAGCTGGTTCCCGTTGATGTTGATTTCGATATTGAATTGATCAGAACAGACAAGATCAATGTTGTTTATATTCTCAATCTTCTTAAGGATGTAAACCGTAAGAATCCTGATGAGATGAAGCGATCTGTTGATCTTATCTTGAGAGAAATTGAACGTTCTGATAACGAGACATTGCGTTACAAGAGAGAGCTGATGAGAGCATTCATTAATACGAGGTTCTTCGATCTGGATCCGGATGCCGATATCATTCAGGAATATCACCAGTTCGAGAAGGAAGCATTAGCACTTGATCTTGATCGTGTTTCTACAGAACTATCAGTAGAACCAAAGTGTATTACAGATCTTTTCTATTCTTATACGTTTAATAATCAACTTACGGATGAAGAAGTGCGAATTCAGATTGAATATCTTAATCTCGGGCTTTTACGCACAACGAAGATGATTAAGGTAATCAAGGAAGCAATCGACGAACTTTATCATAAGTACAAGGCGGAGGGTAAATAATGGATAACAATTCATATCAGCAACAGGCTAATGAATTATCTAAACAGTTATGGGCTATAGCAAATGATCTTCGTGGCAATATGGATGCCTCGAAGTTTAAGAATTATATTCTCGGAACGATTTTCTACAGGTATCTTTCTGAACGAACAGAATCGTACATGAAAGAGATACTTAAGAACGATAATCTGACTTATGAAGAAGCATTTGCTGATTCAGAGTTTAAGCCTGTTGTAGAACAATGGTCTTTAAGCAAACTCGGTTATATTATCAGACCGGAGTTTTTATATAAAAATCTTCAGAAGAGTATTGTGGAGAGAACATTCTCGATTGAAGATTATGAAAAGGCTGTCAGCGAATTAACCGCTTCAACTATGGGTCAGGAATCCGAATCCGATTTTACCGGATTGTTCAATGATATGAAATTGCAGGATCCTGATCTAGGAGACAGCGTTTCTGAAAGAACAGCACTCATAAGTCAAGTCATTACAAAGGTTGGTATGATCGACTTCAAACTCGATGATGCGAAGTTTGATGTCCTCGGTACTGCCTATATGATTCTTATCGGTCTATTTGCTTCAGATGCAGGAAAGAAGGGTGGAGAATTCTTTACACCGACTGGTCCGTCGAAATTGTGTGCAACGCTTGCAACTATTGGATTAGAGGAAGCTCGTACTGTAGGTGACTGCACATGCGGTTCTGCATCTATGCTTTTGGAAGTACAGAAGCATCTTACAAGCGGAAGAGTCGGACACTTCTATGGTCAGGAGAAGAATGCTTCAACATACAACCTTGCAAGAATGAATATGCTTATGCATGGTGTGGATTATCATAACTTCGATATTTACAAGGGTGATACATTAACTAACGATTATTATGAAGATGAGAAGATGACGGTTCAGGTATGTAATCCGCCTTACTCTCTTAAGTGGTCAGCTGATCCACAGTATGAGGATGATCCGCGTTATTCCGGTGCGGGAAAACTCGCTCCGAAATCCCATGCCGATTATGCATTCCTTGAACACATGATCTATCACATGGATCCTGACGATGGAAGAATTGCAGTTCTGCTGCCGCACGGTGTTCTCTTTCGTGGTGCTGCCGAAGAGCAGATCCGCAAGTATATTGTCCGTGATCTTAACAAATTAGATGCTGTAATAGGTCTTCCTGCAAATCTTTTCCACGGTACAAGCATTCCAGTTTGTTTACTTGTTCTTAAGAGTAAGCGCAATGGTAATTCCAACAATATTCTGTTTATAGATGCGTCCAAGGAATATAAGCCGGGCAAGAATATGAATACTCTTGAAGATGAGCACCTTGCCAAAATAATAGAAGCGTATAAAGAGCGCAAGGATATAGATAAGTTCTGCCATGTTGCAACAATGGAAGAAATAGAAGCAAATGACTTCAATTTGAATATTCCTCGTTATGTTGATACATCTGAAAAAGAGGAAGAGATAGATCTCACAGCTAAGGCAGAAGATATTGAAAACATCAACGCTGAAATTAAAAACGCTGAAGATGAACTCAAGAAGTATTTTGATGAACTTGGACTTAAGTTCCCGTTCTGAGGAGGTGCATGATGGAAAATAATAAAAAGACTGTACCTGAAATCAGATTCCCGGGTTTTACTGACCCTTGGGAACAGCGTAAGTTGTGTAATTTAGTATCTGAGATTAAGAGAACCGATGCAAAGTCGAATGCTCCTATCATGATGATAACTGCAAATGATGGCTTCATTAACCAGTCCGAACGATACTCAACGGAGAACGCCGGGCAGAGCCTCAAGAAATATATTGTACTTAAGAAAGGTGAACTTGCTTATAATCATGGTGCATCCAAACTCCGTCCGTATGGATCCTGTTTTGCGCTAAAGACTGAGGAAGAAGCCCGTATTCCTTTTGTTTATCATTGTTTTTCAACGTCTAACTGCAATCCAGATTTCTTATCAATAGTTTTAAATGGAAAGTCAACAGAGAAACAATTGCGAAAAATCGTTTCTTCTGGTGCGCGTATGGATGGCCTTCTTAACATCTCATACGAAGATTACACTTCTATTCCGATTATGATCCCAAATTTAGATGAGCAGAACAAAATTGCAGCTTGTTTTGAGGTGCTTGATAATGCTGTCACCCTTCATCAGCGGAAGTGTGATGAATTGAAAAATTATAAAAAAGGACTACTTCAACAGATGTTTCCACAGCCTGGAGAGTCATTTCCACGCGTCCGATTTCCTGGATTTACTGACCCTTGGGAACAGCGTAAGCTTGAAGATGTTGTTGAATTTCTTGACACAATGCGGAAACCATTGGAAAGTGCAAAGCGAGTTCCCGGACCTTATCCATATTATGGAGCATCGGGAATTGTTGACTACATAGATGATTACATTTTTGATGAAGAACTGGTTTTGTTAAGTGAAGATGGAGCAAATATAACAGATCGCAACTACCCTGTATGCTTCTTAGCAGCTGGAAAATATTGGGTTAATAACCATGCTCATGTATTAAGGACAAAACCTGGCAATGAGAATAATTTCATATGTAATTCTCTAGAATTGAAAGATTATAAGCAATACAATTCTGGAATGGCAATGCCCAAGCTTAAACAGGAAGTATGCAGAAATTTACCGATAAACTGCCCGAAGTTTGAAGAACAGAAGTTAATTGGAGATTTCTTCCGTGCTGTTGATAATGCTATCACCCTTCATCAGCGTAAGTGTGATGAGCTCAAATTGTATAAAAAAGGTCTTCTTCAGAAGATGTTTGTATAGGGAATTGATTCATTCGAGGCTTCTAATAGATATCAATCAAGTTCGGAGAGTGATCTCATAACAATATTGATATCTTTGTTTTCAAGTTCCTGAATAATATGCAGATATGTTTTCTGCGTAGTATTCATGCTTGAATGTCCTAATCTTCGTGCAACACTTGCAATTGAAACGCCAGCGAACAGGAGAATTGATGCATGAGTGTGACGAAGTCCGTGAATTGTTATAACCGGAACACCAGCTGCCTTGCAATGTCGCGCTAAAATACCATTAACTGTCGAGTTAAACGGTCTCTTTGATATAAAAATCGGCTGATCTTCGGGTATGTTTTTGATCAATTCAGAAAACTGTACTACAGTGCGCCAATCTATTTGGATCTTTCTTACAGATGACTTGTTCTTGGTGGGGAGAAAACCTCCTGTGTCACCTTTGTAATTATAGGTTTTACTTACTGATACCATTTGATGACCAAAATCGAAATCGGCGGGAGTAAGGGCCAGTGCTTCAGAAAAACGCATCCCTGTTTTGGCTACAAGAAGAATAAACCAATCCCAATCAGCTTCTTTGCCGAGATTTAGGGTGTCGAGCATTTGGTGAAGCTCATATTGATTCAGGTATTTGGGTTTCTTGTTCTTTGGCGTTTTTCCTTTGATAATGGCTTTGCGTGTTGGATCTCTATCTATCAACCCTTCGTCAACAGCATCAAGGACTGCACATTTTAACTGATGATGAAAGTCCATGGTTGTCTGCTTCTCATGATATTTTGCATATTCATTAAGAAGCTCCTGATAGGTAACTCTTGTAAGCTCGCCGACCTTTAATTCCGGTGCTAGTTTCTTGATCCAAGAATGTGTCATACGATACTTTTCCATTGTAATTTTACGAATAGCACCTTCTTTATAGACTGTAATCCAGCGAAGGTAATAATCGCAGAAGAAATCATTTTTTGATACGCTTTCAAGCATGTTTCACCTCTCAAAATTGGATTAAAAATGCCTCGAATGAACCAAAAATGATTATAGGATCACTGTGAATTGTTACGCTGATGAAGGGTGATAAGGTTGTCCACTTTGTTCAGAACACTACCGATTGCTTTTTGTTCCTCGATATTTGATGGCACCATAAGTGTGGTATTGAAGAAATCAGCGGGCGCAATATTCAACAATCCGTGATTGCGAGCGCCTTCGGCAGCAACAGCCTGCACTCCTTTGTGCCAGAGATCTGTATCGTAGTAACACGCAAGAAAATCTGAATCGGTCTGTTCAGAATCTTTAATGGCGAAAGTTATATAAAGCGTTGAAACTGCGCCATTTTCATATCTGTCCAGTCTTTTTACAGCTCCCCACGGAGCATCACCGGAAGTGCTTTTGTTATACGCAAACTCGCCCTGATATAAGAGGTAGTATCCACTTATATCCCGGCTGGCAATTCTTTTACCGAAGAATTCCATCTGATCAATAAGTCCAAACTGCGCAGATATGGTAAGGGGTAATTCTGATTCGTTATTTGTATTCTTTCGAGTGACTCTGTCAACGATATCGCCTAACTTACGCTGTTCCCAAGCAGCCGTATTAGGTTGATAAAACGATATGGATTTGTATATGCGAAGGCATGTTTAATGTGGATAATGCTTACACTGATGAAGGGTGATAAGGTCGTCAAGATAACTAAGTACTGAAGCAATGTTCTGTTGTTCTTCAATGTTTGGTGAAACAAACGTCATGTCTGCAATCATTTCTAGACGTACTGAATCTACAGATGTTTTAGCTGTCATTGACATAACACGATCATAGAAATGTGATGAAAACCAGTGATAAAAATACTTCGCATCCACATTGTCGGCAAAGCCAAAAAGCCTGTAAACCCGCTGGTGTAGGTCGTATTTCCCATTAACATAATGAAACACCTTGCCAGTGCCAACACCGTCGCCGACTGTTAATACAGCCTCTTCATCAAATAGATATTTGTTACTATGTTCAATTATTGGTGAACGAACATAAAACGGGTAAACTCCGTCATCTACTTTGTCCTGAGTATTACTCTTTCCAGTAGATATGGAGCATACTTCCTTAACCTTACGCTGTTCCCAAGCAGTCGTATTGTGTCGATAAAACGATATGGATTCGTATCTGCGGCGGCATATTTGATACGGATAATGCATACACTGATGAAGGGTGATAATGGCATCCAACTTGTGGAAAGTAGCTCCGATCCGTTTCTGCTCATCTATTGACGGAACACATACATCAACATCGTTTATTGCTGTTTTTGATAAGCTTGGAACTCCTGTTGATTCATCCATTGATCTCCAGTTTATAGTTTGATAGAGACCATATACGAAGTTCAGATCACTATCCTTCGGAACGCAGTAAAATAGCGTATCTACAGTCCAAAACGGAGCTTTCAAAATATATGGATTATCTATGGTTCCTTTTCTGCCAATCCCTATAGCATCCTGATCTGATAATGCTTCTGAAACACTTAGCATATAACCGCCGGTTCCGTATACAGGAATATCTCCTTCACCAAGATGTTTGTAGTCTTTTCCGCTACATACTTTCACGACGTCTCCCAGCTTGCGCTGTTCCCAAGCGGTCGGATTGATGATTATATAAATGTATAATCGTTGTTGTGATATAGGTAATGTTTATGTAGTGCAAATAAAGCACTGAGGGATAGATCTTCTATTGTTTCTGCATCATCGTCAAAACAATTTGTGTCTATCGGTCCATCAATATTGCTGATATAGCAACTCAAATTACAGCATGCATCTATGATGAAACGGCAGATCCAAAAAACAACTTCTTCTTCGGGACAATTCCCGAAATCTTTACTGGCAAATAGATAATCCATCGGCATGGGGTTGTTATCATCTTTTTTGTTTTCCCTGGTCCATAGATAATCATCGATATACTTATCCAAACTGCAAAGAGCGGCTCCGGGGAAGACAGATATAATATCAGAGGTAAATATCCGTTTAAATGAATATTTTTCATAATCTGTAATGTTATGTGCAGGATAATATCTAAACTTTGGAAAATACTGCCCGAACATATAAACGAACCGTTCGGATGACAGTTCATATTTTCTAAGGTCTTCACATAACAAGGATAATCCTTCTTCCCAATGAAGTTCATCGATATTAATCATAATCGAAGCATCACACTGATCAAGAATATATTCTCGCACCTTCTTGGAAAACAGATTAAATTCCGTATACATTGTGCGCTCGTAGTTGTGAGTCGGATTATAGATATATGCTATCTGACATAATGGAATAAGATTTTTCTTATTCTCGTATTTAATCATGAATCCTCTTGCTTGTAATTCTTCGTTCTCTGATAATTCGTCTGTATCAAACTTCTCGGCTGATGGAATATTAGCAACTATTGCTTTTGCCTTGATTTCTGCAATGTAGTTGTCGTCGATTTCTTTGACACTGTCCGTTTGATTCTTATTATCAGTGTTCTTGACTGCATATAGGAATACGCCTGCCAATAATGAAGACAGAGTCTCATATTTGCCAGGAAAGTCTTGTTTTGCAGTACCATTTATAAGGTCAACGATTGTATCTTGAGCTATTGAATCATCTTCATCTAATATTCTCTTTAAAAGGTTTTCGAATAACTCCAGTTTATTTGGATCAATTTTGTCTGCAACTATATCCATGCAGCCTGCTATTTCAGGATATTTTTGTGGATCCATATTATTTATTGTTTCGATGAATGCCGGAGAGGGATTTTTGGCTCCGCGCACCAAATGGCCTATCAACGATTCATCTGGTGCATAGTCATAATCTATTGCGGCAAACAAATCCTGGAAGACTGTTTTCTGAACAAAACCTCTTTTTACAGCACATATCTTTATGGATTTTAGAAAAGTTCCTAAACACAATCTGCTCATAGTTCACCTGTATATGTCAACTTATCGGTCAAGTTCCGGTCAAGGTTCAGTCATGGCTTGACCAATTGATTTTTCGTAATCTTACGGCATCACAACTCGTCAGCAGGCCACTGAAATCCGAAGAGTGTGATGAAAATTCTAGCCTGTGATTATTTCTCGGATTATTAATCACTTTGCTAAGAAAGGAGGAAAAACTCATGCTTAGCAACGACTTCAATAACAATTATAACAAGCCAAGAATGGGCAGCAAAGACATTTGGAATGCCCAACTTCTTGCGGGCGCGACTTACACAGAAGGTAGTGATATGCCAATCTGCTACCGGTGTAACGGAACTATCCCTAACGGTCTTGACGGATATGATGATGCATTAAGCTTGGATAAAAGGCTTGTCAGGAAAGATCCGAATTATCACGTTGATAGCTATATCCATACTTATATGGACGATCAGAAATTTGATGGTAATCGCAGTGGTATTTGGTATTATCCGGAGAAATTCATAAAATTAGCCCGTCATTATTCTGGCGTAATCAGTCCAGACTTCTCGACCTATGCTGATTTTCCGGATTCTCTGAAACGCTGGAACATATATAGGATGAGGGCTTTTGACTACATTCTTCAAAAGAATGGCATAAGGGTCATACCCAATGTTCGCTGGGGTACATCTGAAACATGGGAATACTGTTTTGATGGTATTCCTATAAATGGAATCATTGCAATTGGTGTTGTTGCAAGCGGCATTAATAAGGTCAGTAACCGCAAGTATTTCATAGATGGACTATACAAAGCAATTGAAGTGCTTAAGCCTCATACGATTATTATATATGGTTCAGACAATTACGATGTTTTTGACAGAATCCGTGAACAGGGAATAAAAGTTGTTGCCTTCCCGAGCAAGACCAATCTCGCTTTTATGAAGGAGGGCAACAGATGAGTAAATCCTTAAGCAACCACTTTCATGGCACAACCGGAGAACGCAAGTTTAAAGTCTCTCAACAGGAATATGAAGATGATATAATCAAAGATAGAGTTTGTGGGTTGGATCTGAGAGAACATCCGGTCAAACACAAGAGTTCATTAAGTATTAAAGAAATCAAGAGGAGGATAAATAATCGCACCGCAACGATAGAGGATTATCGCAAATATGATCGCATCAAGCGTTTATCGGTGAAGAGAAAAGAGGCGGTTAACGCTTTTTGGATAGCCGAACGTGAGCGCTTACGCAATAACGAGCCTGGTACACGCAATTGGACTGCTGAACAGAGGAGAATAATACTAGACGGAGGTCGTCCAAAAGTAAATGGCAAAACTATGCAAGGGCACCACACATATAGTGTCTCAATGTATCCCCATCTTGCGGGAAATCATAAGGTCATTTATCCGGTAACTTTTGAAGAACATTTATATGAATGGCACGGTGGAAACTTTAAAAACAGCCTACCAGGAAAGCCATTTAAGAGGAAAAGGAGAACATAATATGAAACCACAAGTTGGAATTAAGATACCTAACGATTCTTCTATTGCAAAAGCTGCTTCGATCATAAGAAAGATTGAAAAAAATCTGTCAATTTCAGACATTAGCGGAAGGATTAAAAATTCCGATTATCTCTTGTCATATGATCTGTCAAGTGAGAAAGGCGTTAACACTATTATTCACTGTTATAACGAATTCAAAAAGATTGGTGTTACCCCTTCCCTTTATGAACATGATCGTCCTGCTTCAATAGATTTTTTGAAGAATCTCAGTAAGACATACAAAGAAATATCTGATGAGATTGATGCAGAGATGGAAGCAGAAGACGAAGAGTAACGATCTTTCTCTGTGAATTCACTTGGCGGTCAGGCGTTCGCTTGGCCGCTTTTTATTTCCAACATTATTCCTTCACTATTGGATTAACTTCCGATGCTATAATTTGAAGAAAAAGAATTCTTTGCGAGGTAACGTTTATGCGTGCGTATACAGATTGCTATATTGCCTTTATTGACTTGCTTGGATTTAAAGATTATGTTGGAAAGCATTCTTGTGAAGAAATAGCATCTTTATTTGACGAAATTAATGAGGATTATAATATAACAATCCAAGGTTTAAACAGTCCATGGGTTAATTCTGAAATAGTTAAGAAAAAGGTCATGTCGGATACGATATGCTTTTATGTTGACTCATCTGAAAGTGATTCTTTGGCAAGACTTGTCGCTTCATGTGCGTATTTCCAAGTGAAATTGATGCGCATGCCATGCGCAATTCTTTCACGTGGTGCAATAGTAAAGGACAAAAACTACGCTTGTGAAGATACAACATTTGGTCCGGGAGTAAGCAAGGCATACTTGCTTGAAGAAAAAACAGCTGTGACGCCGAGAATAATACTTGATAATTCGATTCGGGATTTTGAGAAATTATCTCTGACCACTTATGGAAAGAAATATTTAGATATGTATATTTACGAGGATTTCGATTATTTATGTATTGATTCTTTGTTCCTTTTTTATTGTTTGTGTCATGATAAAGACAGTTGGAAGCTTTTTGCTTTGCATGTGGAAAATATGATCAGAACTGAGACAAAAGATAATATTCTCAATAAGTATAAATATATTTATAGCCGCTTTTCCTATATCAGTAATAAGTTATTAGAATTTACGGACATATAAGACAGGCATTTCAGCTGACGTGTTAGTTCGTTTGTTATTGATAAACAATTACGCTTTGACTAGTATAAAGAAAATAGATTTGTTGAGGATTAAATGCATGCAAACTATATTCATTTCATATTGTTGGAAAGACGGAACAGTTTACGCAGAGGATTTAGAAGCAGAATTGGCTAATAGATTTGATGTCAAGAGGGATAAATCATCATTAAAGTGTAATGAAAACATTGACAACTTCATGCGCAAAATTGCTGATTGCGATAATGTAGTTATTGTACTTACCGAAGAATATCTTCGTTCAAAAAACTGTATGAAAGAAGTTGCATATTTATCTAAACAACCGGAATGGGATTCTAAGTGCGTTGTTTTAGTTATTTACGATGACATTTATTCTTTGAAAGCTCAAGAGGATATATTGTCTTATTGGGACAAACAAAAAGTATCCATGGAAGAAGAATTAAAGAATACCTGCAGCACATTCTTATGCAAAGAAGAATATGAATCCGTCTCAGATGTCTGCAATATGTTGGAAAAGTTCCTGAGCGAAGTAAAACACAGAAACAATCCTAGTCAAATAAGAATTGTAAGCGAAATAATACGATTATCTGAAAGAAATCGTAAACATGAGACCGAAACCGTATTGGGAATGTCGAAAAACATCCAAGCAATAATTGAATCGAAAGAGAATACTACTCTTTCAGAACTTGAACACGAGACCGGTTTTTCCAAAGAGGTTATTGATCGACTCATTGGAAACCTTAAGGATAGAAGTATAGCAATTTTAGATAGTCAAGGTCATATACATACTGAAAATAGGAAAAAAGAAATGATTGATAGCTATTTAAAATCATTGGGTAAAAAATCAATTAACGAATTATCTATATCTCAATATGCTGAACTTCAAAGTAAAATTGGAGGTTCTCTCTGATATCTTTATAGTTTAGATTTCGTTAATCACATGGATTATTATTATCGAGTAGATCTTTATGATTATAACAAGATGGCAACGACCGGCGGATTTGTTGCCATTATAAATGTTATGCTTCTAAAGAATCTTAATCTGACACCTGGGGTCAGTGATGAAGAGTTTGCCATAAAAGTTGGAACTTCAGAAGATCCTGAAGTAAAGAAACTCGGCGGTATGATGAAATGCCTTTTGGAAGATATGAAACCTTCGGTAGAATATACTTCTGACAAATCAAAACGGTATTGCCTGTTTACTGAAAAGGGTTTGCAGAGAGAGAAATGTTCTTCGAAGTGCTTTCAGACTATGTATATGATTATTCACCTCATTTAGCTCTGATATACACAGAAGTTGAATTGCCTCCAGAAGTAATATTATATAAAGATGAAAACCAGATTGTGGTGTCCAAGGAAACATATGAGGAATATGCTCCGCTTGATTATCATTACTTCGACGAAGACGAAGATGACGATGATTATTATGATGATGACGAAGATGATGATCTGTAACCATATAAGCCCGAGATCATTCTCGAGCTTAGTATATTAAATTCCTGATATTATCTTCCAAGATAACTCATCGTCAAGCATCAAAGCTTCTTGGTTCATTATAAAAGATTTCATCAACCGATAAAATCTAATGCGTCAAGAAGATCTTTTATGTCCGTAACACCCTCGGGAACAGCCTTCCCGGATCTGTTCAGCCACAAAGTCCCGATTCCCAGAGCAGAAGCGCCTTTAACATCACTGCTTATTGAATCACCGATGTGAATAACTTCGTCAGGCATAAGCCCGGTATTGCTAAGTGCCAGTTCAAACAGTTCCCTTCGAGGTTTATATGATCTTGCATCCTCGGATGTAAAAACGCCGGCCGGATTGAGACCATGGTATTCGATTGCGCACATTATGTCGGATGTATCAATGTTGGAAACAATGTAGACCGGGATAGGACATTTGCTGAAAAACTCTTTGGATTCTTCAAATATCGGCGGCCTCATCCAATGTTCAAACATCATGTCACTTAACTTTGAAGCATCCGCCGAAGAATGGAATTTTTCGATTGTATGTTCCAATGATTCTCTCTCGAGATCCCTTTGAGTCTCAAAAGCAATGCCAAATGAATTAAGGGATATCGTCTGGAAATCATTCCACCAGAATGAACCGATATCAGATGTGTCAGATCCGTCACCGGTATCTTTGATCATCTGAGTAATAACCTTAATGACTGCTCCATCTTCATGAACAACAGTACCATAAAAATCTACAAACAAAGCCTTGATCATTGTTTCTCTCCAAACGGGTTACTGATCATTTTCCATACTAAGAGGTTCCTCTCAGATACGAAGATTATAACATGTGTTTATTTGTTTATATAAAGAGCAGAGGAGAGCCTATCGAAGATAAAGAACAGTGTTTTTAACGGTGAAATTATGACGATCAGGCAACGTTTGGTCGCTACATCTATCTGTTCATCTGTTTCATGTGTCTAGACTGAAAACTGTCCCTTTATCGGATTTGTTGATACTGGTGTAGTTACAGGATGGTTATATAATTATTATATTTGAATTCGAAATATGTCGATTTGCAACTATATTAAGGGGGCGGATAACTGACAATGGCTAGATTAGTAAAACAATATGACCTTCTTATATCATGTCCTGGGGACGCTATAGAATCTGTTGAAATTATCAAAGAGGTTGTCGAAGAATTTAATCAACAGTTTTCTGATACTTTAGGGATTTTTGTAAGATGCAGATATTGGAAAGATAGTTCCTATACAGAATCCGGAGGAAAACCACAGGACTTGCTGAACAAGCAAATTGTCTATCCCTCTGATTTAGCGGTTGCTGTATTCAAAAATAGATTTGGATCACCAACAGATAAATATGGTTCAGGCACTGAAGAAGAAATTGAAGAAATGCTTTCTGCAGGCAAACAGGTATTTATGTTTTTTGATGAATCCCCAGTTAAACTTTCAGATATTGATATGGACGAGTATGAACGGGTTCAGGCATTTAAGTTAAGATACAAGGATAAGGGTATTTTCGGAACATTTAGCAATAAGGAGGAGTTTAGAACAGTTTTTCGCGCACATATTACCAGGCACTTTATGATACTGAGTAATGAAGATAGTGAGGTAGGAGGATCAAATCTTGTAATTAGGGCACTCAGTAACGGTAAAATTGATGAAGCCATCCAACTCTCGTTGTTTGATATGGGAGGTTTTATATCAAGTACAGAATTGAAATCTCAAATTATTGAACGAATAAAGTTTATAAATGATTATAAGCTGATAAAGAGTGTTGCTTCCGAGCAGCCGTTGATGATTTTGGGTGAAAAGAAAGTGATAATAGAAGAACATACCAAAGACATCATAGCGGGAGTAGCAGATAGATTAGATTTAGCCTTAAGTGATGATTTCTTTGATGTCGGTAATCTGACAGAATCACCTGTATTTTCGATGCCGTTGGGCGGATGTGAAATAAACGGAACAAGTGAAGAAAAGACAAAATACAAAGCTATCATTTCGTTGGAAAAAGTGATTTATAAGGCAGTTGGTCATATGCAGATGGAACAGTTCTACAGCAGTCTTTACGGGATAGAGCTAATTATTTGCAATGACGGTACTAAATATGATGAGGACATTGATATTGAGATAACCATCCCTAAAGACAGATTTCTTGGAGTTGAAGAGTTACCGGTGCCTACTGAAGAGATAAATACAGGGGATGATTGGTGCTTTGAGGATATATTTGAAATTCATGCCACAAAAGATTATATAGCGTATAGTGACTCTAAACGGCCTTTGACTGGAATGAATACTACTACCTATAGAGCAGTTAATCCTTTTTCAGGAAGGAATTATGAAGAGGATTATAGAGATACGCTTAACGATATATTTGAATATAAAGTTTACCCTGATGGTGATTATGTGATAGTTAAAGTCCATTTTGATTATATTAAGCAACATCAGAACGTGGCATTCCCAACTTGGTTATTTATTAAGAATCCAGACGAGGGATTAAAAGCAAGGTATCGCATTATATCCAAGAACAATAGAAATGTCATTGAGAGACAGGTGGATATCAAACCTTGTTCTCGTAGCATTTGAAGAGCCTTTTAACAAGCTTTCTTAATCTTTATGGGAGAGCTTAATTTGTGTTCCCGGAATGATTCTGATGATAGAATATCAGAGCTGCTTTGATGTAATCGGCGGTTTTCTCGTAGGAAACGCCTCTGGGGATATACTTGCGGATCTCGTTGTAGGGGATATGTATCTTGTCCACCTGGTTAGGCTTTTCTTCTTTCATTATCTTTGTAACTGCAGAATCAGTGAGTTCACCGAGTTCGGATAGTTTCCGCATCCTGATGGTCTGGGCGTGTGATGGTAAGCATTCACGTTCCTCGATTTGTTCCCAGACTGTTTCTTGCTCTTCTTTGCTGAGATATGAGAGTTCAACAGCAGGGCGGAGGGCCATCTTATTCTCATCTACAAGATTCAAAAGCTCAGGTATGAGTTCAGTAAGCCGGATATAGCGTGATACCTGCCTTCCGCTTTCGTCTGAGACATTATCTCTTGACTTGTGGACCACTGGTCCACAAGTTGTGTCAGGCCGCTTTCCTTGCCGTTTAAGAACCTCCAACCGCATCTTATAGGAAAATGCTTTTTCGCTGGGCAGTATGGCTGTACGCTGAAGATTAGAATCCACCATAACGATTATGGCTTCGTCATCGGTTAATTCACGGATCTCAGCTTTGATCACAGAGTATCCGGCACGTAGGCAGGCTTCTTTTCTTCTGTGACCGGAGACCATTTCATAACGGCCGGCGTCTTTTTGCCTCAGGATTACCGGCGTAATAAGCCCCATCTCTTTAATGCTTTCGATGAGATGGTTCATATCATCATCCAATCTTACTTTGAAGGGCTGTCCGGGGAAGTCATCAATAAGATTGATAGGAATGTCATAGATCTTGGGAAGTTTCATCTCTAAGCGTTCAGTCCCGTCCATGAATAACTCGTCATAAGCTGACAGTCCGAGATTAAGCTTAGGCTTACCTTTCAAGACTTGACCCTCCTAGCTGGCTTTGTTAACACTAGGATATTTAGGTAGGACATTGTAATCCAATGTGCGTTTTATGAAATCGCAGGTGCAAAACGGGATGTCTTGCTATGCAGATAAATAAAGTACATCCTCGTTATACCTTCACGTTTCGTTACATTTCGCGTTATAAGATAAGGCTCTGTACCAAAGCTGTACCAAAGTTGTACCAATAGTGATCCATTTGACATTGCTATGGCAAAAAGTGAATACATGATCGCACATTTGCATACATAACCTGTTATATCTACACTTTTCGTGATGGCCAAACCCGTTGAAAACAAGGCAAAAAAGCCGTCAAATATGCGAATTTATTGCGTTTGCGGGATTTTATGGAGGATTGGTTCAGTGATTGGTTCAGTAAAACAAAAAACAGCCCATCCTGCACGAGGCAAAATGGGCTGCAATGCTTGATTTTATTGGGTTTCCAGACCGAACTGGATACGGAATAGATTGACTTTACTCGGTCGGGCGCATCGTCGGGATGTGCTCGGGGGTGTTTCGTTATACGAACATATGTTCTTATAATCTCTGAAACGCCCTATTTTATTGCTTTTCCCGATTCACATGTTCTCACATGTTTTCAAAGAATCCTTGCAGTCCGTCGTATAGTGGTCGTACGACGGTCGTACGCTTGTCGTAAGATTCTGAACCGCTGTTGACATTGCTATACTCGCTGAAGAACTTATTGAGAGCTCTCATTTCCTTGGTTACGTAGTCAGGTGTACAGTTCGCATAGATGTCCATTGTAGTCTCAATGTCAGCATGACCGGCGACCATCTGAACAGCCTTGACCGGTAAACCTGCTTCTACGCACCTGGTTACGAAGGTGTGTCTCAACCAGTGATTGGAAAGTGGAGGCAACATGAGCGGATCCGGTTTACCGCTATCCATCTGCTTGAAGTTGCAATCTCTCATTATCCTTCCCAGTCCTCTGTTCAAGGATGACTGGTTGTATGGTCTTCCGAACCGGTTAAGGAAAACGAAGTCCGATAATCCGTCAACTTCCATTGTGCTTTTGATGTCAGCAAGCTCATAAAGTTCTTTCAACTTAAAGAACGATTCTCTTACTTGCGGAAGCATCGGAATGAAACGGTTACCATTTATGGTCTTGGTTTCATTGATCGCATAGGAACATCTTTTTGCACCGCCTTGATCGAAATACACCAGTGTTCGCTGTACGTGAATGAGGTTCTTTTCAAAGTCAACATCATCCCACTGCAGCCCGGTGAATTCTCCGACACGCATGCCCGTCCACAACATGATCGTGTATATAGGCTGCCATGTCTCGTAGCGAGGATCCGTTCTAAGGAACTCTTCAAAAAGATTCATCTCAGGAACGGTCAGAGCTCTAGCGGATTCTTCTTTGCACTTCCTGCCTTTCTTGGATGATCGTTTCAACTCCTGCAAAGCTTTGTCTGCCGGGTTTGCACGGATATAATTATCCTCAACTGCAAGCTCCAAGACCTGATGAAGTACGGTATGAATGTTATCCAACGTAGTAAGAGCAAGACCTTTATCTTCATTGAGATGGTTGTAATAAGCCCTTACATCCGATCTCCTGATGTCCGCGATCTTTCTGCGACCGAAATCCTGGTAAACGAACATATCATACATATATTTATAGTTATGAAATGTTGAATCCCTGAGACCTCTTTTGACCTTGCACCACTTTTCGTAAACATCATTTACAGTCATATTGTTGTCGAGCTTGATTCCGTCAACAACATCTTTCTGTATAGTTTTCTCAAGCTGGCGAAGTTCCTCAAGCGTGTCGGCGTAGATCGATCTTCTCTTACCGTTTCCTATAGGATACTTGTATTCGTATCCGCCATTCTTCCTTACCGATTCATACTTTTTAAGTACGCGGTTCTTATCATCTTTTCTTCTTATCTCTGTAGCCATTTATAACTCCTTTCACCGCGACTACAAAGATCATTATGAGGTTATTATAACCCCATAATGTCTTTTAGTGTTGGTGATCAGATGGAGAACTGATCCATCACATACTTTTCAAACTCTTCACGCTTAATCTTTCTATGGCCGCCGATCCAAAGCACAAAAGGACAGTCATCACCGGAAGTCAGTTCACGGATCTTAGTCCTGCCGATTCCGAAAAGTTCTGCTGCTTCCTCGACAGTGAGGAGTTTCTTGTCTTTCAGCTCAGCAATACGTGATGCGTTTTCTTCTCCTTTCCTCTGCTTCATGAGCAACTGGAAGAGATAGCCGGTATCTCTTTTCTCTTTTGTTGTGTCGCTTGTGTTCTGATCTACGATGATGTTGATGTCGTTCTTTTTCATGTTTTTATTCCTCCTGTATATTTATGCTGTTTGTGACGACTGTGACGATGTGACGGCTTTATTGCCACTGTAACGATGAAGTTCTATGGTGTAATCATCAGTTACAATATCGAACGGATAGCATCCTTGAAGTTTCGGTTCTATAACCTTTTTAGCCTGCTGATCTATCCTGGCAAAGCTAAAATATGTTGCATCCCGCCTGTGATCTCTTGTAAAACTGAAACCCAGCTTTGCAAGATCACTCTGTCTGTTCCAGAGTTTTCCGCTGATCGATTGCGGCTTTTTACTGGCCTTTATCAGTTCACAGAACTCAGTAGCCGTACCATCAAAGGATCCGTGTTCCTTAAGGTAATCGAGGGCTTTTCTGAGATCTTCATCCGTCTGGAAGGCATCTTCAACGGGCGTATTCTCTTTAGCAAGCTCCCAGTGGCTGAGTGTGCTGTTAAATCTGACCGTCAGGATGCGTTCTTCCATATCACGGCTGCGAAGGCGAAGTTTTACGTCTGTGTCATCTGATTCTTTGCGCA